>Ga0209631_10000043_pt1 | contig 142865 bp, 123 predicted proteins | sample COG_08_FD_184752 | JGI IMG/M metagenome (GOLD analysis project Ga0209631, IMG submission 184752) | Pelagic Microbial community sample from North Sea - COGITO 998_met_08 (SPAdes) (version 2) | ecosystem: Environmental > Aquatic > Marine > Neritic zone/Coastal water | place: Helgoland, sampling...
GGGGGCCGCCTGGCCAAAGCGGGCTGTGCCGCGCCCGGAGCGTTCGTTCATGGCGCGAAATGCGATCACGGCCTTGGCCTGTCCGGTCGCGACGGCCATGGCTGCTTGCATAATGGTGCCCATCGGACCACCGCCGCCGCCGTAAGCGACTTCACTGAAAAAGCGCAGATGCGGGATGCCAAGACAACGCGCGATTTCCACCGGATCGTTATTATCCATGGTGTATTTGCTGATGCCATCGACGTCGGTGGCTCTCAATCCGGCATCGTCGAGAGCGGCCTGAATCGCCTCGCAGGCGAGCTTAAGCTCACTGCGTCCCGAGTCTTTCGAATATTCGGTATGGCCGATGCCGACAATGCAGGCCAGATCGCGAATTGAATCCATGCAATTAATCTCGTGTGGCTGCCGCCGAGCAGTCCTCAGACTGCCGGTAGCGCGCGGGGATATCGAATTTAAAAATACGCGCCGCGTTTAGTCCGAGCACTTGTGCACGCTCGGCATCGTCGAGCCCGCCCATGGTGCGTTCAATCGCAGCGGCCGAATGCGGCCAGGTGCCTTCGTGATGGGGAAAGTCATTCGCCCACAAAAAATTTCCGCCGAGGTCGTACTCACGCATCAGGGCGAGCCCCGGTCGATCTTCGCCGAAGCTGGCAAAACCATTGGCGCGAAAGTAGTCACTGGGTAAGTTCTTCAACTTCGGACGCACCCACATATGGTGCTTGTGATAAGCCTCATCCATCGCCGTCAGCATCCACGGTACCCAGCCGATGCCTGCCTCTATTGACCCGAAGCGCAGGGTCGGGAAGCGTTCGATAACGCCAGAGGCGCACAGGTTCACTAACGGCTCCATCGTCGGAGCGAGTGAGTGCACCGCATAGTTGATGATCGCGCCGCCGTTGCCGCGTGCGGTGCGCGGATCGCGTCCAGTTGAGACGTGGAAAGTGATCGGCAGATCGGCATCGCTAATGGCTGCCCACAGCGCGTCGAACTCGGGCAGGTTGTAATTCGGGTGCTCGTAATCTGGCGCGCCCCAAACTGGTTTGCATGGCAGGCACAAGCCACGGAAGCCGCGCTTCGCGGCGCGCTGAATTTCGGCGATTGCGCCGGGCAAGTCGCCGCTGGCGATACAGGCGAGAGGTGACAAACGGTCGTTATACGGTCCAAACGTCTCCCACGCCCAATCGTTCCACGCGCGGCACATCGCCTGGCTGAATTCGACATCCTGCGTGGCCCACATGGTCAGGCCTTTATTGGGAAACAGAATTTCGCAATCAACACCGTCCTGTTCAAGCGCGGTGATGCGCTCCTCGGGTGTCTTGCCGGATTCCGTACGTACCAGATCTTCGCCTTCGAACTTGAAATTGCGCAGGCGAATCGGGCGGAAGCCCTCAGTTTTCTGAAACTTACCGCCGTCACCGTCGAGCATGATGCCGGGCAGGCGTTCGTGGTACTTCGCGTCGACCCGGGCACTTAAGAAATCGTTCGGTTCCTGCACATGACAATCGGCCGAGGCGATAAAGTATTTATTCGCAGCATCAGCGTGCGGCGAACGTGGCCACGCAGTACTTCCCGGCGAGTCGGTTCGCCAGGCATTCGGATCAGGTTCAGCACTCATGCCTTGTTCCTCATGGGTCGGTATCTATTCTATGTTAAGCCTGAGGCGGAGGAAGTGCTGCCGGATTGTGGCACACCGTAATTGAGCCACTTGAAGATCAGGTCAGCTGATCGGGCACTCGGGTACGCTGCTCATGAATGGTGGCGCTGCGCGATTTCTAATAGGATTCAGGAGCGAACCAAATCACTGCCTCACTTACAGGCACCACCGATATGCAGCGCCCGAGTCGGACGCCAGCAGGACAAGGGAATCATCCGATGAGCGAGACGACGACTTTCGATAAAGAACGGGCCAAGGCATTCTCGCGCAAGATGCTCGGTGACATTGCCGGTTCGGTAGCCATGCATTTGTGCGTGATCGGCGACCGTCTGGGGTTGTTTAAGGATTTTGCAGCGAATGGTCCCGCCGATGCCGCCACGTTCGCGACGCGCAACGACATCGATGCCCGTTACGCGCTGGAATGGCTGGAAGCACTCGCCGCCGCCGACTATCTCGACTATGCACCGGCGACGAACCAGTTTTCGTTGCCGGCCGAGCACGCGCGCCCGCTGGCACAAGACTCGCATCCGACGTATCAGGGCAATATGTGCAATTTACTCGCCTACAGCATGGCGCCCCTGGACCAGCTGACTGACGCTTTTCGCAACGGCGGCGGCGTTGCCCAGGACGCCTTCTCACCGGATCTGTACAAGGCCATGCAGCGTTCCAGTGGCCTGCGCTACAACAATTTTCTGCTCAACACCTGGTTGCCGGATATGCCAGACGTGGTGGCGATGCTCGAGCGTGGTGTCGATGTCGCTGATGTCGGTTGTGGCCGCGGCACTGCTATGGCGTTGATGGCCGAGGCTTTTCCGAATTCCAGATTCTGGGGTTACGACGCCTTTGCACCGCAAGTTGAAGGTGCCCGGGAGGAGGCCAAAGCGCGTGGCGTCTCCGCCAACACCCGGTTCGAAGTTCTTGACGCAAGCGCAGATATACCGCGCGATTTCGACCTTATTTTCACCTTCGATGTGATTCACGATATGGCCCAGCCACGAGAAGGGCTGGCCAACATTCGTCGTCATCTGAAAGACGGTGGCATCTATGTGCTACAGGAAATCTCCGCACAGGATGAACGCCATGAAAATCGCGGCTTCGAAGCAACCATCAAATACGGTATGAGCCTGACGTACTGCATGACGACGTCACTCGCCAACCATGGTGAAGGACTCGGCACGCTCGGTATGCCATTCAAAGTGGTGCGTGAGTTGTGCGCCGAGGCCGGTTTCGGGGCAGTCCGAAAACTCGACTGCAGCAACAACTTTATCTCCTTGTTCGAAGTTCGTTGTTAACCCCCCCCCGTTTGCAAACATGCTAGTCGGGAATCACGATGACTAAACCAAAGCGACTCTTGTTCAACGCTTTTACGATGAACTGCGTGTCGCACATTCATCACGGTTTGTGGGCTCGCGAGGACACCCGGCAGCTTGAATACGCGTCGCTGGACCCGTGGGTGGACCTGGCGAAAATTCTCGATAAGGGATATTTCGACGCGTTGTTCCTCGCCGATGTGGTCGGTGTCTACGATGCCTACAAAGGTGGGCCCGAGACATCGATTCGCGAAGCGATGCAGATCCCGATCAATGATCCGACCTTACTGATACCGACCATGGCCCACGCGACGGAGAATCTGTGCTTCGCATTCACCGGTTCAATCCTCGCCGAACAACCGTTTAACTTTGCACGACGCGCTTCAACGCTCGACCACCTGACCAAGGGTCGGGTGGCCTGGAACGTTGTGACGTCGTATTTGCCGAGTGCCGCCCAGAATCTCGGCTACGCCGATTTGCCGCGCCACGATGATCGTTACGACCGCGGTGATGATTATCTCGAAGTGCTGTACAAGCTTTGGGAAGGCAGCTGGGAAGAAGACGCGGTCATCCGTGATCTCGAGAACCGCGTCTACGCCGATCCGGAAAAAGTCCATCGCATCGATCACGTTGGCCCGTACTACAGCGTGCCCGGCCCGCATTTGTGCGAACCCTCAGTTCAGCGCACGCCGTTGTTGTTTCAGGCTGGTTCGTCCGATCGTGGGCGGGAATTCGCGGCGCGGCATGCCGAATGCGTGTTTATTGCCAGCGCCGGGCGCGATGAAATTGGCGCCGACGTGAGAGCGCGCGCAGCGAAGTATGGCCGCCATCCGGATGACATCAAAATCATCCTGGCGGTCTCCGTCGTCATCGGTGGGACTGAAGAAGAGGCGCAAGCGAAAGCTGCCGACTTACGCACGACACTATCGCTGGAGGGTGGCCTGTCGCATCAAAGTGGCAGCCTTGGCGTTGATTTGGGTGAGATCGATCCGGACCGTCCGATCTCCGACTACGAGTTCAACAGCGCGATGGGATTTCTGAAAAGTTATGCCGCGGCGCAACCGGATAAGACACTGACGTTTCGCGATATCGCGAAACGTCAGATGAGCGGTCAGTGGCTGGTCGGCACCCCGGAACAAATTGCCGACAAACTCGAGAACTACGCGGCGCGGGGAGTGGACGGTTTTAATTTGCTTTACGCGACCACGCCAGGAACGTTCGTTGACTTCATCGACGGCGTCGCCCCGATACTGCAGCAACGCGGCTTAATGCAGACCGGGTATCAACCGGGTTCGTTTCGGGAGAAAATTTTTGGCCACGCGCGCCTGCCGGACAGGCACCCGGGCGCGTCGTTTCGGCGGCACTCGTAAGGTCATTCATGGCTTGGATGCCGGTGTGTCCGCACTGGTGCTGCGTCGATAGGGGTACATGTCATGGCAGGTGGTTGGTCTAAAGATGGCGCAGTGCAGGATCAAATCGACGCCAGCGTTGACGACGCCGTCAAACAGGCTCGCGCTCGTTTGAATCAGGGCGAGAGTCTGCATGAGTGCATCGATTGCGGTGAGCCCATCCCCGAAGCGCGGCGTCTCGCGTTAGGGGGTGTGCGCCGTTGTGTCGGGTGCCAGGAAATCGACGATGCGGAAAACGACGACAGTGGGCCAATCAATCGGCGTGGCAGCAAGGACAGTCAATTGCGTTAACGGGGGTGTCGTCGGCGCGTGGATAGAACTTGCTTCGGTCCCGAGGCACTCCCAAAGCGCCCCGTCCGAATTGACCAAGGCGACGCATTACATGAGAGCCGGCTCGAACCGAGCTTTACTCGACCCTCCCACAAATTCAGCACGACCCTGCCGGTGGCGGCGAATTAACCATCTAGTCTGGTGTCAGGATTCTTTACATCAGTGTGGTCGGCGGAGATATTAATTTAACGTATTGATACAAAAGGTATTTATGGTCATTTACAGGCTGTTGAAAAGGGCGATGGCGGATCTGATCCACTAAATGGTGCCGGAAATTGTCAAGGAAATTTACATTCCTGCTGGTCAATCATGGCGCGCGAATCATAACGCCATGAAAACGCAAATAAAAAGATATTGGCTTGATAATTGCTCTTCATTACAAAACGGCTTGATTTTGGCGAGCGGACCTAGAGCTACTCTGCCGGCACTCGAGCCTGATGATTAATGAATAAGGCCGAAACCGCCACGAGAGCACGGTTCCAGCCAGAGCAAGGACAATATATGACTACCAAACAACTCGCGATCCTGACGCTTGCGCTGAGCTTTTTCGCAACCGGGGCGATGGCCACACCGATGAGCGCTTCATTGGACGTTCACGCCAACAACCATGTCTGGAATGGTGGCTCAGGGTTCGGCGGCAACCTTGGACTGGATACAGGCATCGTATTTGCACTCGGTGATGCGTTTTCAGTCAATGTGGACGACGTGAACGATACGTGGTTTTACTGCGGTACCGGCAGCCCTGCGACTTGCGAAGTGAATGCAGACGGCGTTCTCAGTAACGGGACATCGCTGGGACCATATTCGAACAGCGGCTATTCGTTTACGTTTGGTACTCTGGTTGGGCGCGTCGGGACAGGGGATTTTTTCTCCATTGGCACGGCTGGGTTCGACGGCACTTCGAACGCGGCAGGCAATTTGTTTCTGTTTCACTGGGACCACAATACGAATAACAGCGGTACGATCGCGGCCACGGTAAGCTACGGCGTTCCTGCCCCGGCTACCCTGGCTTTGGTGGTTTTAGGCATAGCCGCAGCGGGTGGTGCACGCAGGAGAATAGCGCGCAGTTAGCGGTGTCTTAACCAGACGCTCGTCGGTAGTAAAGTCTGGTTATTCGACAGAATAACGCGCTGCCCCGCTCAAGCGGGGCAGGTTCACCCCCTCCCGCACCAATCGATCTGAACAAAGCCGTTTGGCGGTGCCAGCTCGCAACGCGGCATGCAGGGAATACGGCGGCGTCCTGTTGGGCGGGCCGATAGTTCGCACACCTAGCAACAACAGTGTGTCCCCCGACGCCCTGTGCGAGCGGGCCGTTCGCCCCGAGATTTTCCTCTAGTATCGCGGCCGGCAATGGACGGGCGATTGCGCTGGCGAAATACGTCATGAACACCCAGGCCACAACCTTAATGTCGTTAGTGGAATTCGCGGCGCCAGCTTTCCCAGTCCCCTTATCCCGGAGCAACTTTCGTGAACGAGAGAGAACCGTCTCTTGATCGACCGCTCGATGAATTTCAGCGCGATTTAGTACAGTGCGTCGAACTGATCATTGAGCGCTATCGCACGATGCACGACGCCAATACGCATCCTGGCGTCGATGAGGCGGTAGTGAAAAGCTGGTTTGACGAAGCGTTACCCGATGCGGGCATGCCAGTAAGCGAGCTGCTTGCCGACGTCGACAAAACCGTTATCGCGCATCCGACCATGAACATAGGCGCACGCATGTTTGCGTACGTGATGTCTGGCGGGACCCAGGTTTCGGTGCTCGCTGAGCTACTCGCCAGTGCGCTCGATCAGAATGTTGCGAAATGGCATCTCGCGCCGTCGATGACGGAGATAGAACGCCGCGTGATTGCCTGGACTGCCGAGTTCCTCGGTTTCAATTCTGATCCTGGCGGCGCGCTGGTCAGCGGTGGCTCTGCTGCGAATCTGACGGGGCTGACGGTCGCGCGCAATCTGTTCGCTGAGCGCGCGGGAGTGCGCGAGCAGGGGCTGTTCGGTATGGCACCGTTGGTGACCTACGCCTCGACCCAAACCCATGCCAGCGTTGAGAAGAGTGTTGAATTACTTGGCCTCGGTAGTGCAAACCTGCGTAAAGTCCCGACCCATGATGATTTCACCATCGACGTGGCTGCCTTAAGGCAGCGTATCACCGCCGATCGTGACGGCGGTCTAACGCCTTTTTGTATCGTCGCGAATGCCGGCACGGTCAATACTGGCGCCATCGACCCGATGGACCAGCTCGCCGATGTGGCTCAGGAATTTGGTCTGTGGCTACACGTGGACGCCGCCTACGGTGGTTTCGCTGCTGCGCTTGAATCGAAACGAATGTGCTACGCCGGGCTCGAACGCGCCGACTCGATAGCGCTCGACTATCACAAATGGCTGTATCAACCGTTCGAAGTGGGCTGCACGCTAGTGCGCAATTGGCAGGCACTCGAGCGCACGTTCAACAAAAGCGCTGAGTATCTCGACTACGGTGCGCATGAAGCACGTTTCGATTTTTCCAAACACCACTTTGCACTTTCCCGCAACGCTAAGGCGTTTAAAGTGTGGATGACCTTCAAGACTTACGGTGCACAGCAGTTGCGCGCAATGATCGCGAAAGATATCGACAACGCTGCCTATCTTGCGGACTGCGTGGAGCAAGCGGAAGATTTCGAACTGGTCGAACACGGTCCGCTCGCGATCATCTGTTTTCGTTATCGCGGAGAAATTGACTCAATCCATGTCGACATAGCCGATATCGAACATGAACGAGCGCAGCTGAACACACTCAACGCTCGCTTGCTCGATGCGCTCGAGCTGGATGGCCGAATTTTCATAACCGGTACCTTGCTCCGTGGTAAACACGTTATTCGCGCGTGCATCATTAACCACCGCACCGGCCGTGCGGATGTCGATTTTCTTCTCGCGACAATTCGTAGCGTTGCGCGCACGCTATAGCCAGGAACAGCATTAGCTTTGCTCGCCCCAAGCGGTGTCCGGGTCCAACGGGAAAATGGGTCTTGGCACGTGCCGATACGGCAGGCGTTCATAGTGAAGGGTACACAGGGCGCCGCTGTCGCAGACAACGACTTGCGCTGCCATGGGCTCAAACGCCGCGCGAAAATGTTGCATCGACTTCAGCGCGATGACGCCTTTTTGTGCCGGATCTATTCCAAAAGCTTTGAACTGTTGGAGGTCGAGTATTTGATTGACTATCGTGACGATCAGGATATCGATGCCATCAACGCGCAGGACCGCGCTTGGACCGAAAGAACGCTGTAGCCCGCCGAGGATAGGCCCGTCACCTACATACAGGCCGTCGCTTAGCGAGATCAATTCACCGTCGAGGGCGAGCGGCCCACCGCCAAAATCGGGGTCGGTCTTGCCGCCGAGAGAAAGGCTCGCTTTGTCGCCAATCTGGCGCCGCTGAAGGGCCTGGACGGTCTCGCCATCAACCATCGGCCCGAAACATGCGTTGCCCACGCCCGCTTCAAGGAGCGCCTTTAGCAAGGCGGTGGAATCGCCATAGCCACCCGCGCCGGGATTGTCGGCATAGTCAGCGATTACAAGAGGGCCGTCGCACGGATCGAAACTGGCTGCGATAACGGCGGTAGCTTCCACGGTAAGGTAGTCATTCAGAGTCTCACGGCGCCGGGCCCAAATGTCGTCCGCCAGCATGTCGGCGAACGCGATGTGCGGGCTGGGATTACCCTGGCCGGTGACCAGCACCGTCGGCCCGATGTCGACCACATCAGTGCTGGCAAAGCCTGCGTTGATGCTGACGGCGAATACGTCTTCGCGACTCTCGTAGTCCTCGGCGGCAACCAGGCGTGGGAGCATTGGCCCGACATCGGTGCGCCCGCCATTCGTTTCCTCGAGCATCGGGCGGCCGACCCGCAGCGTGCGCGGCGTGATCTCTCCGGCCATGGTCCGTTGCAGGATGGCACCCGCCCGGCGGGCGGTTTCGCGCATGTCGATGTGGGGATAGGTGCGGAAAGAAACAACGATATCGGCGAGCGAACACATCTGCCGGCTCACATTCGCATGCGGATCCAGGGTGATGGCAATCGGGATCTCAGACCCCACCGAGTCGCGAATACGGCGCAGCATTTCACCGTCGCCGTCTTCACAGAAATCGAGGACCATGGCCCCGTGCAGGCCGAGGAGAATGCCATCGAAGGGTCCACGCTTCGCGGCAGCGACGATCGGATCACAAAGCCACTCAAATGCAGCCTGCTCAACTTTGCCACTCGGGCCAGCTGCGGCACTAAGTACATGCTCGATTTGCCAGTCATAGGCTTTCCCGGCATCAACGAAACCAGCCAGTTCCGTATTGGCATCGCCGCGCGCGCTGAAAGCCGCGTCTCCCATCAGGACATAGCGGTCCTTGAAACATTGCGCGTCAGTCACAGTGCGGCTGAAGGTGTTGGTCTCGTGCGAGAGTTCGGCAGTGAGGACTCGAAAGGTCATAAAGCGGTTTCGTTTGGACTCGAATGTCGGATCGTTGCGATATCGTACGATAATCAGTAGAAAGAAAGCTCGCTGAAGCGGGCCAAAAAATCAGCCCGTTAACAACTACGAGCGATGAATCGTGTCGTCACCAGCGCGCTAAGTGAGTTCGGCTAGTCTTCCGGTTACGGAAAACACCCCGTCGTTCATCGTTATCCGCCCTTCATTGACGACCGTGTTTTCACCGACAATGACGGTTGTGCGAACTTCCCGATGGCCTTGACTCGGAGACCAATATGCACCCTGTCCGTGATAAGGCACAACGTCGCCAGAGTTAAGATAACCGGCACCTCGTTCAGCGCATACGCCTCGTTCGACTCCACCGGTGAACGTCCCCGAATACGTCCCGATTTCTTTACCAATTGGCCTAGTACTTATTCCTTATTGTTAATCGAATTCGCGATAAAGCAGCGACGCTATTGCCACGCGCCTACACCAAGCTACCAACAACAATCCACAGATTCGCCCATGCCGTGTGCAAGGTATTTATTAGTTTCTAAGCGCGTATAGTTGTCCGTGTACGGGCAACTAAGAGCCGCCCCGCACGCCCATGCCGTTGGTGAGGGCGGGCTGATTGATTGATTAACTTAGCGACCGATACTCAGGTCAGGTGCCGCCCCGAACGCTATGCCCGTCACATTCAAAAGTAAGCACGCTCCGGACATCCTGATGTTCGAAACAATTGCGCTGCAATTGATTAGAGCAATGGGACATCACGGTACGGTGCCGGGCGCCATCGCGGCTGAAGACGTCTCGGCTGCCTTGCGGCGCCTCGAAGACAAGCTCGCCGGACCGGAAATCGATCGTCCCGACGCTAGTGAAGACGAACAATCCAACGAAGAGCAGGAACCGCGCGTCAGCCTGGCGCACCGGGCATTACCACTGACCAGCATGCTCAGATCGGCTGTCGAGGAAGGAGACTACGTCATCTGGGAATAGCGCCTCAGACGCACCGGTCACAAACTGCGGCCGCCGTTAGCGCCGCTGCTTAGGCTCAAGCTCAAAGTTGAGGAGCACGGTGCGGATAGCTTCGACGATACCCGGTTCGAATTCACTGCCGCGCAGCGCATCACTCAATTCAATCTGCACGCCCCGTCCGAGTTTGCCGCGGTTACAAACGTTGCCTGGATGCCGACCCGGAAAAGCATGCCCCTCGGTTCGCACGTCGATATCGAGCGGTTCAAGTGCGAGCGCCAGCGCTGCGATCAAAGGTTGGTCGAGACCGCCAACCAACAGTTGCATGCCGTCACCCGCATAACCATGAAGCGCGACGACAATGTCGCATGCTGCGATCAAATCGAGACAACGTGGCTCGTCGAAGCGGTGGCTGGTGATATGGAGGTCTTCGAAACTGCCGTTTTCGTCCAGGCCTTCAAACAGATACAAACCGAAGTCGTCGCCCGCGATGGCTGTCGAAATCGACGACGTATGGTGTTCGATGCTGCCACCGTGCGGTGCAATGATAGCGGTCCGGGTGCACTGCGGGTGGCGCACGGTGATGCGGTAGTCGATTTCCGCTGCACGATTCGCAGCGAGTTCAGCGAAGCTGCGAAAGCGATCCTTGGATGCAACTTTGCTGTTGGCATTCATTGACGCAGAAGGTCCCGGGTGGTGGCGTGGCCCACTCGAGCGAGGCGACTGATGCAGGTTGGCGTTGTCATAAGCACGCACTACGCTGGCGTCAAATAACCCGCTTTGCGCGTTTCGGGTTTATGCAAGCGCACTAACAAATGCAGCGTGCTCTGCATCGTCGAGCGAGGCGTACGCCGCAGAAGTGCGGTCAATGATGTCGCTATAGCGCGATTTGATTTGCACACCGATTTCGGTGGCGTCACCGCTGACCGCAAACTTGTCCAGCACATCCGCCGTAATGACGTCACCCATCGCCTCCCAGCGTCCCTGTTTAGATAGCGCGTTCAGTTCGCCTTGCACCTCACCGACCCCAATCGATTCCAGCACAGGACGGTAGGCTGGCGTTGATCCATAGAAAGCGACTTGCTCTCGCATGGCTTTCGACGCGGCCGCGATTTCCTTCTCGTCGCGACCTTTTATGGAGAAGACCGGATAGGACACTTCAACATCGGCGCGCGTGCGCCCCGAGCGCGCGAGTCCCCGATCCAGCGCGGGTAAGGTCACGTTGCGCAAATAGGCCTCGGTGGTGAAACCATGCACGAGCAGGCCGTCCGCAACTTCGCCGGCGACTTCCGTCATCAACGGACCCACGGCGGCCAAATGCACCTTCGGCGCGCCGTATTCATTGTTGGTTGGCGCGAAGAAAGGCGTCATGAGCGTGTGGGTGTAATACTTGCCAAGAAACTCGAGTGGCTGGTCGTCATACCAGTTTGCCCAGATTGCGCGCAGAGCAAGAATAAACTCGCGCATCCGTGCCGCGGGCGCCGACCATGGCATGGAGAAGCGTTTCTGAATATGCGGTCGAATTTGCGAGCCGAGGCCCAGTACGTGGCGCCCTTTCGCCGCCGCGTTCAGATCGTGCCCAAGGTTGGCCATGATCATTGGCGAACGTGCGAAAGCAACCGCAATGCCGGTAATCAGTTCGGCCTTCTCGGTGTTCTGCGAGGCGACCAGCAACGGCATGAACGGGTCGTGTGCGGTTTCGATGGACTTGAGACCGTCATAGCCTATGTCCTCCAGAACTCGCGCTTGTTTGCCAACTTTGTCGAGCTCCCACCCTATGCCTGCGTCCGCTTTCATGGTCATTTGCCTGCGTGTGTTGTGATTTGCGCAGTTTAGCAGCCTGTCGAAAAACCACCGTTGCGCTGTCTGCGGCGGCGCGCACTCGCTCATGCCTCACCTGTCTATCAGACACGTCGCGTCGTTCGCCGTGCAACTTCTGGCAGCCGGGCATCCTCGCTACGGTTTTCATCAGCTTGTGAGGGCAGGATTTCGTTTGGATACGTGACCGCCAAGTCTCGCTCTTAGCCTGGCATACATTGCCTGCAGCGATGATAGACTCAGGCACTGAAAAATCGAGTGAACTGTCCCCAGGGAATCCGACCATGGCCGCCGAACAATCAATGTTTTCATCGACCGGACGTATGTCCGCACCCGCTCGCTATATTGCCCCGTTACTCGACGACATCGCCGCCCAAGCCGCGAACGCGGATAGCACCCGATCGATCGCCCCGGACGTGATCGCGGCGATCAAGAAGAACGACATCATGCGCATGTCGGCCAGCCCGGAACTCGGCGGGCTCGATGAATCGATGGTCGCGATTGCCAATGAGCTGCGCGATATCGCCGCCCGTTGCACGTCGACGAGTTGGTGTATGTGGAATCATTTGTGCACGTTCCAGCATTTCGCTGGCTTACTCGGTCCGCAAAACATCGATTTTCTGAAGCCCCTTGTCGCTGCGCATGAATGGGTGTGTTTCCCGGCCGGTGCGACGTCGAAAGTAGACAGCGCCATCGATGGCGAGATGACTGTGCTTAGTGGGGTCGCCGCCTTCGGTTCGGGTGGCCGCTACGCGGAGTGGGCCGGCGTGGTGTTTAATGAAGATGGTGCTGCGACGCCGCAATTCGCAATGGCTGACCTGCGGCATGCCAACGCACGCATCGACCCAACGTGGGATGCGATGAGTTTGCGCGCGTCGGCCACCGACCACATTTATTACGACGGTGTGCCCGTGCCGTCATCGCGGATCGTGCCGTGGCCACCAAAGTATCGAGAACCTTTTCGCTCTGCGGATCATCCGATGATTAACCAGCGTTATCGCGAGGATTGGGTTGCCCTTTCGGTGATGTGGCTTGGTGCCATGGCGACCGGCGTTGCAGAGATTTCTTTCAACGAAACGGCGCAAAGCATTCGCGAGCGTATCGCGATTTTCGGCACCAAAATGATTGAGCGCCCGACCATTCACGTCAATCTGGGCCGTGCCCAAGCTCTGATTAGCGCTGCGACAGATACGGTGTATGCGGCGCTCGGGGAAACGGACGCGCGTATCGCGGCCGGGGTCATGCCCGTTGAAGGGGATTATTTTCGCCAGACCGCCGCCGGCATGCAGGCGGTGACGATGTGCGATGAAGCGATGAAGCTCGTTTTGCGGGTACTGGGCGGCAATGGTTTGCGCGAGGGCACGGACTTCGAACGCCGCTATCGGGATTTCCAGGCAATGCCGCTGCATATCAATGGCCATGTTGATCGGATCACCGAGCAGCTCGGCCGCATAAGTCTGGGTCTTGATTCGCAGAATCCGTTTTAGGCGAGCAGTGTTGTCGTGAAAGGTTTGCAGGAAAGCTCCAACCGAAACGCGTGCGCCGCGCCGGCATGCTTGCCGCAAGCAATAGCGCGCCGTGTCTGGAACGTGACTACTGGAAGTCGTCGCCACCGAGCAGCAGCTAACCCAGCCAGCGCTCGCCGCGCACGAGCAAGGCATGCCTGAGCGGCCCGACGACGCATCGGGAAGTGGAGTGGTTCGCCGCTTGTCGGCCATCCTCAGCATGGACGTGCAAGGCTATAGCCGCCTGATGGGAGATGACGAAGAGGCGACCATTCGCACCCTCACGACATACCGTCGTGTGCTCGGCACCATGATTGATGAACAGCGTGGACGGGTAGTGGATTCGCCGGGCGATAACCTGCTCGCGGAGTTCCCCAGCGTAGTGGATGCCGTGCGCTGCGCGGTGCAGGCACAGGACGAGCTGGCTGAGCGCAACGCGGAGTTGCCTGAATTGCGCAAAATGCGCTTTCGTATTGGCATCAATGTGGGCGACGTGATTGCTGAGGGCGAGCGCATCTACGGCGACGGTGTCAACATCGCCGCGCGCATCGAAGCGCTCGCGAGTGGCGGGGCCGTGTGCGTGTCGGGTTCAGTACGTGAGCAAATCGAGGGCAAGCTCAACTTCGAATTTCGCGATTTGGGCGCGCAGACGTTGAAAAATATCGCGCGACCGATTCAGGTCTACGAAATTGTCACGTCTGCCAGCATTCAGGCATCCAGCACGTCGCCCGCCATCACTTCGACAGTGACCACCGCGCCCGCAGATGACAGACCTTCCATCGCTGTATTGCCGTTTCTGAATCACAGCCGTGATCCCGAGCACGAATTCTTCAGTGACGGGATGACGGAGGATTTGATCACCGATTTGTCCAAGATCTCAGGCCTGTTCGTCATTTCACGCAACTCAGTGTTCACCTACAAAGGTGAGAGTGTGCGGCCGGAACAGGTCTGCAAGGACCTTGGCGTGCGCTACGTGCTGGAAGGCAGCGTGCGACGCGCCGCCAATCGCGTGCGCATCACTGCGCAGCTGCTCGACGCGACGACCGACTATCACTTGTGGGCAGAGCGTTACGATCGGCAGCTCGATGACATTTTCGCAGTGCAGGGCGAGGTGATTCACTGCATCGTGCAGGCGCTGGCCGTGCAATTGACAGCCGGCGAGCAGGCTCGCGTGGGGGCTGCGCCCACGCAAAGTATCGAGGCCTATGATGCCTTTGTTCGAGGGCGGGAGGAGTACGCGCGTCGCGAGAAGAACGCGAACTTTCAGGCACGAACGCTGTTTGAGAAAGCGCTGGAACTCGACCCCGGTTACGCAGAGGCGTGCGCTTTCCTCGGACGCACCTATCTCACCGAAATGATCAACCAATGGGGTGATGGACCGGCCTGCATTGAAAAAACCTTCGAGTATGGTCAGCAGGCGGTCGCGCTCGATCCGACGCAGCCCACTGCGCATGAAACGCTGGCCTATGCGTTCCTCGCTCGCCGCGAGCACGATGAGGCGATTGCCGCTGCACGCGAGGCCATCACGTTCGATCCAAATTTCTCCGATGCGTATATCACGTTGGGCGAAGTCCTTTGCTTTGCCGGGCAGCCGGAGGAGGCAGTGCCGCTTATCGAACACGCCATGCGTTTGAACCCGAAATATCCGCCGAACTATTTATGGTCGCATGGACACGGGCAGAAGCTATTGGGTGATTTCGAAAGCGCTGTCGCGACGTTCAAACGTGTTGTTACTCGCAATCCGGATCACTTCGTCTCATATCTGATGTTATGCGTGTGTTATGCGGAGATGGGCCAGTTCGAGCAGGCACGGGCGGCGGCGCAGGAGATCCTGCGCGTGAGCCCGGACTACTCGGTAGCGGTGGGGGTTGCGCGTTCGCCTTACCGGGATAAGGCCATCATTGACCGTCAGTTCGATCTGCTGCGACAAGTCGGATTGACCTGAGCGATACCCCGTCGACGTATCTGGCTCGCGCGCGCCCGCACGCTTCGGTATTTTGAATGCGCTCGTTTCAGTATTGCACCCGCCGCGTAAAACCGCCGTCCACAACCAGATTCGCGCCGGTAATGAAGCTGGCCGCCGGGCTGGCGACAAAAGCGACCGCATTGGCGACCTCAGCTGGCGTCCCCATGCGTCCCATCGGATTATTGCCGAGTGCGTACTCGTAAATTTCCGGTTGCTCGCGCTTACGTTCGCCCCACACGCCATCGTCAAAGTAAATGGTGCCGGGCGAGACCGTGTTAGCGCGTACTTGCTTGGGCGCAAATGCGGTCGCGAGGTTGGACATGTAATTGATCACAGCAGCTTTGATGGCGTTATATGGGCGCGGACCGCCGAAGGCTTCGAGCGCAGCAGTCGAAGACACCGCGACAACCGAAGCACAGTCTGATTTCTCAAGATGAGGCATCGCGGCATCAACCGTCCGCACGGTGCCCAACATGTCGATTTCCATGCCTAAGCGCCAACTCGCCTCATCCGGTGTACCGGCCAGCGCACTCACGTTAGCGACGACGATATCGAGGCCCCCAAAGCTCGCGGCGACGCTATCAATCCACGCCGTCAGGCCGGCGTTGTCCGCAACGTCGGCGGCGCCACCGGTGACCACCGCATCACGCGTCGCTAGTTTCTGTATGGCCGTGACGGCGGTCGCGACTTCTTCACCATTTCGCGCGCATATAGCGACTGAACAGCCTTCGGCAGCGAGCCGTTCTGCAATCGCCCGACCGATTCCGCGCGAAGCGCCCGTTACGATGGCGCGTTTACCTGCTAGTCCCAAATCCATTGTTGTACTTCCTTTGTTGGCCTGGTTGTTACTGGGCGCGGGGCGCCTGCGTTCTGAATATAGAGCAATCGGCAGTACCGTGCGCGCCGCCAGCTGAGCGCATGGATTTAAATTTGGCGATGTGCGGCTTATGCTGGCGCTATGGCTTACGAAATAAAACGCTTCCCCTATGCGGGGACTATCGATGCCGACGGTCACGTACTGGAACCGCCGGATTTGTGGGAGAACTATCTGGAAGCAAAGTACCGCGATCGCGCGCTACGCATTCGGGTCGATGACGACGGCTTCGAGTATCTCGAAATCAACGGGCAACCGTCGGCGCGGTCGAATAAAGGTTCTCTCGGCATGCTCGGCGCGATGGGCGAAGACGACATGCGCCCGCGTGCAGAGCGACGCTATGCGGACAACATGCCGTTCGGTTCCAACGATATGCGCGAGCGTATCGACCTGCTTGACCAGGAGAACCTCGATTGCAGTCTGCTGTATCCCACGCTCGGTCTACTGTGGGAGTGCGAGCTGACGGATGCCGAACTGAGTCTCGCTTATGTGCGGGCGTACAACCGTTGGATTGCGGATTTCTGTCGCGATAGCGGCGGTCGACTGGTGCCGATTGCGCAACTCACTTTGCTGGATGTGGAAGGCTCAGCGGCCGAGCTGGAACGGGCAGTGAAAGACGGCTGCAAAGGGGCGTGGGTTAATCCGTTTAATCACCACCGCATCATCCATGGTGACGAACGCCACGATGCCCTGTTCGCCAAGTGCGTCGAGCTCGATGTGCCGCTGACCATCCACCCGACTTTCGTACCACATCCGCCCGCGCAGGAGATCTTCGACTGGCCGAAACGCGGCGCCGCGTGGGGTGAGATGATCTGGCTGCGTTCGATCAGCCAGCAGGCTTTGATCTCGTTCTTCTCGCTCGGCACGCTGGAGCGCTTTCCCGAATTGCGCCTCGGCATCCTGGAAGTTGGTAGCGGTTGGGTTGGGGCGTTTCTCGACCGGCTCGATGCGTTTACCGCTTCGATGAAAGCTCGCCGTGGATCGGTCACCGAGCAGTTTAGACGGCAGTGCTTTATTTCCGGTGACCCCGATGAGACCGCTGCGCCTTTTGTCATTGACCACGTGGGTGCGGAGTGTTTCATGTGGGCGACGGATTATCCGCATCCCGATCACCCGCATACCTGGGTGGATGATTTGACGCGCTACGCGGAGAAATTGTCGCCGCAGACGCGGGCGTTGGTGTTAGGAGAGAACGTCAAGCGGATTTATCGGTTGTAGTAGAGCGGCAGCCAACTACGCCAGCCGGTTCGACCCCGGCAACGGGCCAAGGACGGCGAACAAGATGAAGCGATGACGTTTCGTCCGGCAGCGATATACTGCGTCGACGCCATTCAGCTACTGCCTGGAGAACCACCATGTCCGCCGTAGAAGGTTATTGCGATGCCCGCTTCCAGAAAATGCGCGATGCGTTCGCGTCCAGCCTCGAATCCGGGGAGGATCTCGGCGGCTCGGTTGCCGTTATCGCCGACGGTGCGATGGCGGTCGACCTGTGGGGCGGCTGGGCCGATACGGAACGTACCGCGCCGTGGACAGAACACACGCTGACTAACGTCTGGTCGACCACCAAGACCATGACGAGTCTGTCGGCTTTAGTGCTGGCAGACCGAGGCGACCTCGATCTGGACGCCCCCGTCGCTTCTTACTGGCCGGAGTTCGCTGCTAACGGTAAGGGCGACATCCCCGTGAAGGCGTTGCTCTCGCATACCTCCGGTGTGTCCGGATGGGCGCAACCGGTCGAGGTCGAAGATATCTATGACTGGGGGAAATCGACTGCGATGCTCGCAGCGCAAGCGCCGTGGTGGGAGCCGCGCACGGCGTCCGGTTATCACGCGCTCAATCAGGGGCATTTGGTGGGGGAGGTGATTCGGCGCATCACTGGCCGCCAGCTCGGCCAGTATTTCGCTGAAGAAATCGCAGGTCCGCTGCAGGCCGATTTCCATATTGGGCTGGCACCTGCAGACGAACCGCGCGTATCGAATGTCGTACCGCCGCCGCCGTTGCCTTTCGACCTCAATACGCTTGACCCGGATAGTCCTTGTTATAAAACCTTCACGGGACCAGCGCCGGATGCGAGTACGGCATGGACCAGCGCCTGGCGCGGCGCAGATATCGGTGCGGCTAATGGCCAGGGCAACGCACGCGCAGTCGCGCGCGCACAAGCGGTCATCGCCAATGGTGGTGAGTTTGAAGGTGTACGGCTGCTGTCTCCAGCGACGATTGAACGCATATTCGAGGAGCAGGCCAACGGCATCGATTTGGTGCTCGGCATTCCGCTACGCTTTGGCATCGGTTATGGACTGTCAGAACCGACCACCATGCCTTACCTGCCCGACGGTCGCGTGTGTTTCTGGGGCGGCTGGGGTGGTTCAATCATCGTTAACGATCTCGACCACCGACTCACCATTGCGTACATGATGAACCGCATGGGCGAGGGCATCATCGGCGGGCCGCGCGCAGAAGCGCTGGTTCGTGCGGCTTATGCGGCGGTGGCTTGAACACCACAACGTCAGCCTAGACGAGGCGGCCGAAATGTTGGTGCTCGACCCGATCGAACGCCGGAGCCATCTCGTGTAACGGTGCTTGGCGCCGAGCCCGCGCCGCCGCTTAAGCCAGCATGACTCGCCTGCTTTTTGCGCGGGCGCGGCGATTCTTCGTTGGAGTTTTACCGTCAGTTGAAATCTGCGAGATTGGCGTCACTTGGCGTCACTTGGCGCCACAGGCAGATGATCGTGACGAGATCGTGCGCCGTCTCGAGGCGATCCAAGGCGGCGGCGTTTATGCCGCGGCTGAGCGCCTCGTGCATTTTCTTGATCAGAATCAAACCGCACGCCTGACTTTCGCGCTACACAATGACTCGGGTATCGGACTAGAGAAGCCCGATCGTGCTGCGCTTCGACGACCGCACTTGTGACATTCAGGTCGAGGCCCGCACGACACCAGCAGATTACCGACAAGGAGTTCACGAATGTTTGAGTTCGCAGAACTGGGTAACAAGATTTCCCGGCAGGAATTCGACGAGCGCGAACCGGAACTCCATGCCGGCCTGCTCGCAGTGCAACGGAAGCTTCGCGACGCGAACTTTTCGGTCGTCGTTATCGTCTCCGGCGTCGAAGGTGCGGGCAAGGGCAGCGTGGTTAGTCTGCTGCACAAATGGATGGACCCGCGTGGCCTGACCACAGCTGCTTTCTGGGATGAGACCGACGAAGAAAGGCAGCGACCGCGATACTGGCGTTTCTGGCGCGCCATGCCGCCCAAGGGTGAGATTGGGATCATGTTCGGGTCGTGGTACACCCAGCCGATCGTCGACTACGCCCTGAAGCACGCTAAGCGTTCCGAGTTTGATCAGGCCCTCGAACGCGTTCGGCACTTCGAGGACACCTTGGTCGATGACGGCACCTTGATAATCAAGTTGTGGTTTCACTTGTCGAAAAAGGCGCAGCAGAAGCACCTCGCGAAAGAGGCTAAGGAGAAAAACATTGCAGTGTCCCCGTTCACCAAAGCGTATGCGCGCAGTTACGATCGCTTCGCGCTAGTGTCAGAAAGGGCATTGCGCAAGACCGACGTACGGCACGCGCCCTGGCACATCATCGATGCGAGCAACGCCCGTTACCGGGATATGAAAACCGGCGAGATCGTACTCGAGCGCGTGACGCAAAGAATGAGCGAGGGGGTTATCGCGAGCGGACGTAAAGGCGTCAGCGCGGCGTCACTACACAAAGCCGATGAACCGGCCGTTCTGAGCACCGTGCCCCTCGATCTCAAGTTCGACGAAATCCGCTACAAGACCAGACTGAAAAAATATCAACGCGAACTTTATCAGCTGGCTTGGAAGGCGCATCAACGCCACATTGACACCGTCGCGGTCTTTGAGGGCTGGGATGCTGCGGGCAAAGGCGGGATTATTCGGCGCGTGACGCAAGCGCTTGATGCCCGGTTGTATCGTGTTATTTCCATCGCCGCGCCAACCGACGAGGAGAAAGCGCAGCACTATCTATGGCGCTTTTGGCGGCATATCCCGCGTGACGGATACCATACGTTCTACGACCGTTCCTGGTATGGCCGGGTACTCGTTGAGCGCGTCGAAGGCTTCGCCCAGCCGCAGGAGTGGCAGCGTGCCTACCAGGAGATTAACTCGTTCGAGGAGCAACTCGTAGAGCATGGCACGCTTGTCCTGAAGTTCTGGATCCACATCGACCCGGATGAGCAATTGCGACGCTTTCGCGAACGCGAAACAGTCGAGTGGAAGCGCCACAAGATTACCGATGAAGACTGGCGTAACCGGGAGCGCTGGGCTGATTATGAACTGGCGGTCAGTGACATGATGTCTCGCACCAGCACGGAAATCGCACCGTGGTCGCTGATACCCGGCAATGACAAACGTTATGCGCGCATTGAAGTGATTAAAATGTTCGTCGAACGCCTGGAACAGGCCCTCTCGTGAAGGCGTAAGCTGTGGCGGGATGGGAAAGTGCTGGCGGTTCTTTTTCGCCTCGGTTGCGCGAATAATCGGCATACTTTCGAGTGCGTTGGAATGACGCGCGAAGCCTGAAGTCGCGTCGATGTTGATTTATCGAGGTCTGCGGCGCAATGTGGGATCAGTGCAACTCTAATCGGCCAGAAACCAGACAGCGCCATGCAGATGCATGACGCCGGAGAGGAATGAATGAACCAGAAGCGGATGATGACAGCGACTCAAGCCACCTTACTCGGACTGGTGTTAGCCATAGCACCGCTCACCGCGCTTTACGCACATGGCGGCCACGGTGGCAGCGCGCAAACACAAAAGCACAATAACGACCGCGCTATCGCCGCTCAGGTGTACGGCGGTGTGCACCAGGAGACGGGTGATGTCACGCTGAGCTTCTACGGCAATATTGCCTTCGAGATCGTCTCCCCGCGCGGCGTCGAAGTGTTTGTCGACCCGTGGCGCAATGATATTACCGGCATGTTTCCGCCGTGGTATGCGATGGACCTACCGATTCAGCGAACAGACATTGCGCTTGTCACCCATGCCCATTTTGACCACGACGGTGTGGACCGGCTGCACGCCGACATGGTGATGGAGCGTATGGCCGGCGTGTTCCGTCTGGCTGATGTGAAGATCACTGGCATAGCCGAAAAGCACGTGTGCGAAACCCAGAGCGATGTCGAGTACCGCAAACTGGTGAAATCACTGATTGACGAAGATCCCTGCCCACCGAATGAAACCCTGCAGTGGGACAACAGCCTGTATGTTGTCGAAACGGGCGGCCTGCGGATTCTGCACTGGGGCGATAACCGCCAGAACCCGCCAGAACATGTCTGGAAGATGATTGGCGATGTGGACATCGCGATACTTGCCGTCAGCGACGAAGGGCACATTCTGAGCCAGGATTGGGCCGACAAGATCATGAAAAAGGTCAAAGCCAACATCACCATTCCCGGTCATTACGCTGTGAAAGGCGTCAACATTCCGGGCGCTTATGGGTTAGAGGCGGCGGACGAATGGGTTAAGCGCCACCCGCACACGATGCTCGATTCGGCGACCATCACGTTGACGAAAGAGCAGGTCCAGAAATACGACCAACATGTGTTCTATTTCAAAGACCACGTTGCTTTTTCAACCGGCGGTGGGGCGTCCGTACCCCCGACAGTGCAACCGGCATTGCCGGAACCTGCGCGTGCCTGGGAGCGCTTTGCGCCGAAGCAATAGCCCGCGAGCGGGCGCTAGCTGGTGTCGAGTCCTGCGCGTAAAGTTGCCGACGATGCGGTAGCCACTCCGATGCACGAGCGGCTGTATCTCGGCCACTTGCTGTTTTTCGTATGTTTCGCGACCCTCTTCGAAGGCTACGATCTGCTCATCATCAATCTGTCCCTGCCGCATCTCGGCACGGACTTTGGTGCCGATTCGCAGACCCTGGGTACGGCTGTTGGGATCATCAACATCGGCACGATTGCAGCATTTATTCCGGTGCGCATGGCCGACCGCTATGGGCGCCGAACCATCTTCCTCGCTGCCATCGCCGGCTATACCTTGTTCACGATTCTTACTGCGTTCTCGGTTGGGCTGTATGACTTCGTCGCCTACCAGTTTGTCGCGCGGATGTTCATGGTCACTGAGATTGGGGTCGGCGCGATTATCCTCACCGAAGAAATGCCGGCGCGCTGGCGCGGCGCGGCGGTGACTGCGATGTTCGCAGCGAGCTTGTTTGGTGGTGTACTGGGTTCGACCCTGTTTCCGTATCTGGTCGATACACAATTGAGCTGGCGCATGCTCTACATCGCCGGTGGTGCAGTGCTGCCATTGTTGATTGTGTACTGGTCGCGATTGCGCGAGACGCAACGCTTTGCACAGGAGATCAGCCAGTCAACCGCGACGCGCCCGTCGTTTCTTGCGAGCTTCAAACAAATGCTCGTGTTACTCAAGTCTGAATACCGCCGGCGTGTGCTCGCCGGGGCGACGATCTGGTTCGCAGTGAATGCCTGGAGTTCGTGCTGTTTATTCTTTTTTTCCTACTATGTAACGAACGAGCGGAACTGGGACGCTGCGGCTGTGAGCTACACCCTGACGCTCGCCTATTCGCTCGCAATTATCGGCTATGTCACAGCTGGTCCGATGCTTGATTTCGCTGGCCGCCGGGTAACCGCAGTGCTCTACTTCACGGTCGGGGCAGTCAGCGCTTACATCTGCTTCACTGCACAATCGGCTACGGTGATCACACTTGCCTATATCGTTGTACTCGGGATGCACGCGCTGTGGCCGATTGCGGCGACCATCACCAGCGAAATATTCCCGACCGCAATCAGGGGCACAGCCAATGCGGTGGTTAATAACCTGCTTGGACGCACGGGTATGGCGCTTGCGCCTGCCCTTGTCGGTGCCTTATCGGCGGTCCTTGGATCGGTCGGAGAGGCCGTCGCGCTGGTCACGTTAGTGCCTTTTGCGTGTTTACCGATTATCTTGTTGGTCGTACAGGAGACCAAAGGCAAGGAGCTTGAGGAGATCAACTCATGAACGAATCGGTCACAGCTATCAAACCTGCGCCAGTCTTGGCACCTGAATCCATCGGCATCACGCCACGGACCTGCGCCATCGGGGCCGACGTCTTCGGCGTCGATCTCGGGACACCGCTCGACAAGACAACATTCGCCGCCATCAAGGCGGCACTGCATGAACATTTGGTGTTGTTCTTCCTCGACCAGACCCTATCGCCAGAAACGCACATCGATTTCGCCTCAAAGTTCGGCGACATGGAAATCCACGAGGTATTCACATCCCTGGCTGGCTATCCGGAGGTGTCAGTCCTTGAACATGACGCGGACAGACCACCGATCAGCGACTCGTGGCACTCGGACGTGAGTTACCGCACAGATCCTTCAATGGCATCGGTTTTGTATGCGCGGCACATACCGCCAAATGGTGGTGATACGTTGTGGCTGAGCGCTTACGCGGCGTTTGATGCGTTGTCGGAACCGCTCCGTGATTTTCTCCAGGATCTGCACGCCGAGCATGATTTCCTGCAGGCCTATGGTTCGTATTTACGTGCTCAACCGGATGGACCGGAACGCATCGCGCGCGCACACATCGAAACACCGCCGGTGGTGCATCCGCTCATCGTGAAGCACCCGGTGACTGGCCGCAAATTACTTTACGTTAATCCAACGTTTACGAGTCGCATTGTGGAGCTGTCGAAGCCAGAGAGCGACGCGATCCTTGGTATGTTGTTCAAGCACTTGTTGTCGCCGGATTTCCAGGTACGTTTTAAGTGGCGCGAGGATGATGTCGCGATGTGGGACAACCGCGCGACGCAGCATTATGCGACGGGCGACTACTATCCCGAATATCGGCGCATGCACCGCATTACTGTGGGTGGTGATCAGCCGCTGCCGGCGCGCTAGGCCGATGCCACAAAGCGTTCGCGTTATATGACCTGAGCCGCCGCGTTCAAGCGGGTCCCAGAACACTAAAGTGGGACGTGCCGTTCGCCTGTACCACGAACACAAAGGTATTGGTGTTCAGGTGATGCACGCCCAAATCCTCACGAATCGATCGCGATCTCGTCGAGGAATTCTGCAATGAGATTCTCTGGCGCATTGATGACGTGTTGCGAAGCGGGGAAGCGCTCGTTCTGTACGTCATCGATGAATTCCCGGAATCCTGCAATCCGTTCCTGCTGCATAGCTTCTTTCATCTTGTAAATATCGCGGTATTGTTTTGAATGGCGCGGGTAAGGTGGCGGATTGTTGCCAAGAATGTCTTCGGCAAACAGGAACTGGATATCGCCGCCACCACCGCCACCGATGGACGAAGTCATCAAGCTCGTGCGTTTGCTAATTTCGCAGAGCAGCGCGGCCGGGATGACTTCCACCTCGACGGCGTACGCACCCGCGTTCTCCATCATGTTAATTTGCTGGTAAATCCATAACGCTTCGTCGAGCGTTTTACCTACCGCGCGCAAGCCGCCTGTCCAGGTACTTTTGCGCGGCACCAGGCCAGCATGACCCTGTACGGGGATGCCAGCTTCGGCGGCTGCTTCGATGAAGCGAGGGCTCCATTGGCACATGATGGCATCAGCGCCGAGCGCCATCGCGTCGTAGCCCAGTCGGACTGCTTCCGCTGGGCTGGCGGCGGCAATTAGCGGCACTGAGAAAGCCATGAAGGTATTCGGTGCAGCTTTGCGAATGGCTGCAGCGCTGTCGGGCTGAGCCGGATCGAAGCGCACTTTCAATGTGTCGATGCCCGCTTCCTCGGCAGCGGCGGCTTCCTCGGGCGAGAACGGTAACGTCTCAACCAGGACACGCTGACCTTTCTGATCGCGCAAGCCTTTGACAGTGTAATTACGCGTCCCATACGCGCCGCCTAGTGTCATCACGCGGGTAAGGCCGCGCTTAACTGCGTCTCGCGGGGGTATGCCGCCGTCGCCGGTTGAGTGATTTGCCATACAGTCGGTCTCGTTTGGTTATTGATTTGAATTAGATGCAGTGCCAATCCGCGCGACGAAACTTAAGCTTTGCTAGGTGCCAGCGTGCCATCTGCCTGGTCAACGCGGAGCTGAGCATGTCGCGCATTTGGTAGCTTGCGTTGTGTGGAGGCATGCGTCGTTTATTCGGCGCGGTTGCCCGCCTGAATCGATCGCAAACGGGCGCTAGTTCGCGCCGTCGCCGTTGTTCTGCCCAAGCGCACGGTTGCCGCATAAATCCGGGTTGCTGGCTATCCATTCGGCGAGTGGATTGGCGTCGCGCCACTGGCGTGCATAGTCGAGCATGGTCGTAAATCGCACATCCTCATGGGACGCAAAGTAGTCGAGCAGGCGCTCAAGCATCAGCATCCGATTGCCGCGTCCGATCGATTGTGGGTGCAAGGTCAGGGTGAACACACCGCCGGGCGCGTGCTGTCGCGCGTAGTCAAAGTCGCCGCGCCATAGCTCTTCAATCTGCGATGGTGTGCAGTGCCCCTGCATATATCCGGGCACGTACTCAGAGAGCGGAAAATCGTCGAGGCCCCAACTAACCGGAATCTCGACAAGGTCGATGGTCGTCCCGAACTGATAAGCCTCGTCGAATGACGCCAGGTCTCCTTCACGCAAGTAATAGGGGTAGCAATCGTGTCCCATGCAACTGGTGTCGTAAATGAAATCCATCTCGGCGAGCAGCGCAATACTCGCCGGGCTCAAGTCCCACGCAGGCGAGCGATAGCCAAGCGGGCGCTCGCCGGTGACAGTTTCCAGCGCGTCGATGCCGCGCAGCAGAATATCGCGCTCTGCGTGGGGGGTGAATTTCGCCGGGTTCTCATGGACCCAGCCATGATGAGCTATCTCGTGTCCGGCAGCCGCTATTCGGCGCACAATATCGGGGTACGCAAACGCGGTATGCCCCGGTGTCGGGAATGTCGCTTTGACCTGGTATTTATCGAGTAGTCGCAGAATACGCTCGACGGCGACGGCGCCGAATTGTCCTCGGGAAATCATCGACGGGTTTTGCGACCGCGCTGAGCCGAGCCAGGACGACATCGCATCAAAATCAAAGGTGATGCAACAGGTCAAGTTGGCGCTGGTTGTCATGTCGAATTCCCGTGTTGGCGCCGTGTGACGCCTTCGTCGGCGATGTTAGCGAAATTCGACCGCAGTTATCCGCGCACCGACATTAGTCGCCTTTCTCCGCGCTGTAATCGCCTTGAATTTGCGCTAGATTGGCTGCCCTTAATTGTTATCGGAGATTGGCAATATGAGCCTATATGGTGATTCGCATCGCGCACTTCATAAACAATTCGATAGCACCAGAATAGCGGCCGTGCTCGAAGAAATGGATGCCGACGCGATAGAAGAACAACACCAGGCATTTATCGAATCGCGCGACATGTTCTGGTTGGCGACGGTGGACAAACAGGGACGTCCGCAATGCCAGTACAAGGGCGGTGCACCAGGCTTTGTGCGCGTGGTTGATCCCAAGACCGTCGTCTTCCCGAGCTACGACGGCAACGGCCGCTATCACTCGATGGGAAACATCGGGGAAACTTCAAATATCGGTATGCTGTTCCTCGATTTCGAAACGCCCAACCGTTTACGCCTACAAGGCGAGGCGACGGTGAGTGCCGACGACCCGCTGCTGGCCGAGTACAAAGACGCCGAGCTGATCGTGCGGGTGAAAGTGACGGACGTCATCATCAATTGTCCGCGCTACATCCATAAGATGACCCGCGTTGCGCAGTCGCCTGCTGTGCCGGTAGAAGACAAAGACACCCCATTCGCGCAGTGGAAACGCATCGACTTCTTTCAAGAAGCGTTGCCGAGTAAAGATCAAGGCCGTGCAGAACACTCTGGCGGTACCTTGACCATTGAACAATGGATGGGGAAAGTGACCGAGGGAGACGGTTAAATCCTGGCCGCGGCTGCTGCAGTAATGGGTGAGGGTGGCCTTGGCTGGCCACCGAGCGGCGCGAATTCGATGCCGCACGTCTCGAGCTATCGCGCGGGGCGCAACACTTGTCACGAAGTCTGTGGCAACGCGCAATCAGTGCTGCGGGTCGCACCCACCCTGCGTGCTTACGGCGTACGCTCTGCTGTGAGTTCAGTCACTACGTCTTCCAGATCCCGAATGAGCGTTAGTGCTGCGGGCGGTAGCGCACGATCTTCAGCAGTGCCGATGATGAGTGGAATCTGCAGCAGCCTCTTTTCTTCGTCTGGCGTTTCTATTTCGGCAAACATGCCGGCCGCGAAGTCAGCGCTGAGAATGCTCGAAACTGCCACGCCGACGGTGTCCGTCTGCCGCACCACCGCACGCACGGCACTGAAGTCGTTGACGATGACGGAGGCGTCGCCGAGCGCAGGCGGCTCGCCTTCCTCTCCCAGGACCAGCAATTCACCCAAGCGCTTCACCAGCCAGCGCGGTGCGGGACCATGAACAACGGGGTACTGCATGATCTCTCTCAGGCGATGTGGCCCCGAGCCCGCCAATGGATGCCCCGGGCGCACGAACGTGACAATCCCGGCCACACCCAGTTCACGTAATGTGAGTCCGCGTGTGTCACCGTCCGGCGGAATGCCGAAAAAGAAATCGATGCGCTTATCGCGCACCTCGCGAATTGAAGCGGTCGAGTTGGTCGCGTGGATGCGAAAGCGCAACTTCGGATAATGGCGCAGCCCGCGTGCGATTGCCGGCACGAGAAAGGGCTCGATGAGCCCGGACTCCGAACTGATGACAAGCCGTCCACTCTCCGAGCCACGAATCAGGCCGATTTCGCGCTGTGCTTCATCCATGATGCTGAGCGCGCGGGCTGCCGCGGACACCACCACGCTGCCGTAAACCGTTGGCGCCGAGCCGCGGCGCCCGCGCTCAAAAAGCTCCGCCCCGTAGTTTGTCTCCAGGCGCGTAACGGCGTCGCTCAACGTTGATTGCGAAATGCTCAGCCGTTCGGCGGCCTTGCGCATATTGCCAGAGCGTGCCAGTTCGACCAGTAATTCCAGTTCCTCACGATGGTCCATGAACCGCGCTCCTCCCGGGGAATTTTATCTGACAGCGAGCCCGTCTTATTGTACGAAATACCGAACTAATTATCGCTATCATCCGGTTTTACGTTCTAAAAGACCTGCGCTACGATGCAGCGACCCGGCTAGCCCACTGTTCTGTATTCCGGTCACCGAACCCTATTCGGAACGCGCATCCTCGCGTAGTTCCCATTCAATGGAGATATTTCCATGGCCCAATTCGACACCATTATCAAAAACGGCACCATCGTTGATGGCACGCGCGCAGCGCGTTTCCAAGGCCACATCGGTATTCGCGACGGTGCTATCGCGGCGGTTTCTCAAACTGCGCTCGACGAAGCGTCAGCCGATACGGTTATTGACGCCGCCGGACTCGTGGTTGCGCCAGGCTTTATCGATTTGCACACCCACTACGACGCGCAGATTCAGTGGGATCCGTATTGCACCTTATCGGGTTGGCATGGCGTAACGTCGCTCGTGCTGGGTAATTGCGGCTTCGGTTTTGCGCCGGTGGCGCCAGAGAATCGCGAACGCGCGATGCTCAGCATGTCACGTGTTGAAGCGATTCCATTCGAGTCCATGAAGCAGGGCATGTTGTGGGATTGGGTCAGCTTTCCTGATTGGCTCGATTCGTTGCAGCGCATGCCGAAGGGCGTGAACGTTGTTTCCTACGTACCACTAGGGCCGTTGATGACCTACGTCATGGGTGTTGATGACTGCAAGAATCGCGAACCGACGCCAGAGGAACTGGCGGAGATGTGTCGTTTGATTGAAGCCGGCATGGACGCAGGCGCGTGTGGATGGTCGGTTCAGCACCTCGGTGATGGCTTTACGTCAGTGCAGCGTGATTACGACGGCACCCCGATGGTTACCGACTGCATGAGCGACGCGACCTGTCTGGCGTTCGCTGAAGTGCTGCGCAAACGCGGTGGCGGACATATTCAGATTACCCAGGCACAGGAAGACATTCGCGAAGATTTGATTTTCGTTGAGAAGCTCGCCGAAGTGTCGGAGTGTCCGGTGCTGTTTAATGTTGTATCGGCGAACAACTACCACCCGCGCCAGAGCAAGCGTCTGGTCGACTGGGCTGAGAAAGCCCAGGCGCGTGGCAATCGCATCTACCTGCAGGCCGTCAATGTCGGTAACGATCTGACTTACACCTTCGAGGACTTTAACTTACTCGATGGTCAGGAAGACTGGCGTGACGTGACTCTAGGTTCGGTCTCCGAGCGTATGGAGAAAATGAAGGATCCGGCGCGCCGCGAAAAACTACGCATGGACTACGACCACGGCCGTATGCCGATCGCGACAGGCCCCATTCCCAAATTCATCGTTAAAGAAACGGTCAAGCCCGAGAACAAGCAATGGGAAGGCATGACCTTGGCAGAACTCGGGGAAGCGCAAGGCCGCCACCCGATCGAGGCGCTGCTCGACCTGGTGGTCGACGAGGAACTGAAAACGGTGATCTTTACGCCCGCTTTCAACACGGACGTCGAGTTGAACCGTGAAATTTTCGCCAGTGAGTTTACGGTTCCCGGGGTATCTGACGGTGGGGCGCACACAAAGTTTGTCACCATCGGTCGCTACACCACGGAGTTCATTGCTGACTTCGTGCGCGAGAAGGGCATATTAAGCCTGGAAGAAGCGCATTACCGCCTGTCCTGCTTACCCGCCAAGATGGCGGGCTTCAGAGACCGCGGCACGATTAGCGAAGGTCGTCCCGCCGATATCGTCATTTACGATTTCGATGAGTTGCGCTCTACGCCGTCCGAAATCGCCCATGATTTCCCGGCCGACGAATGGCGCCGGGTGCAAAAGGCAGAGGGTTATCACTACATCATGGTTAACGGCGAAGTAACGTTCAGGGACGGCGTGTGCACCAACGCGACGCCCGGCAAGTTACTCCGTCACGGTCACGCCTGAGGGGAGGCGAAAATCGTAGTTGAGGTCGGGGCCCCCAATCGCAGCTACGTCCCGGGTCGCCGTAGCATGCGGCCGGCCCGGGCAGTTTGGGATACGCCAGCGCGCACGCTGGCAACGCCATTGACGAACACATCGACGATGCCCGCCGGGTAGCGATTCGGATTCTCGAACGTGCCCTGGTCTATCAGGGTCTCGGCATCAAATACCACCGCATCGGCAAAGGCACCAATTTCAATCCGCCCGCGTCCATTCAGGCCGAATTTGTTGGCTGTAAAGCCGGTCATGCGATAAATCGCGTCAGCCATCGACAGCACGCCGAGATCTCTTGAGTAGTGCCCGAGCACGCGTGCGAAACTGTTGTACAAACGGAGATGCGGCCGGCCACCCACAGTCGGGATGCCGTCCGAGCCGATCATGGTCGACGGATGGCGCAACACCTGTTGCACATCGTCCTCACTCATCATGTGAATAATCGCGGTTGTGCCGGGCGCGTGCTCAACGACGCGTAGCGCTGCTGCGCGTGCGGGAATACCGAACTCTGCTGCGAGCGCCGCGACTGTGCGGCCCTCCCACTGTGGGTGCCCGGGTGCGCCGGCGATCACCACGTCGTCTGCGCCCACAGTTCCGATGCCGCCTTGCGCACTGCCGGTAAACGCGCCGTTTTCGATAATGGCGACCAGAATTGTACTCCCGGCCGTATACGGATACTGATCGCAGTGCACGTCCAGCCCACGGGCTTGCGCGAGTTCGATTAGTTTTAATGATTCGGTGACGCGGCCCCAATTTGCACGCCCGGACGCTTTGTGATGTGAAATCTGCACCGGCACCTGGGCTTGTTCGCCAATGTCGATCGCTTCCGCAACAGAAGCCAGCAGGCCATCGCCCTCGTCGCGCATGTGTGTCGCATAAAGAGCACCGGAGTCGCGCATATCGCTGGCGAGTTCAATCAACTCCGATGTTTGGGAGTAGCGTCCGGGGACGTAGATCAGGCCGCTCGACAGGCCAAAGACCCCGGCATCCAATGCCTCGCCGAGTGCGTCTTTCATGTGTTGTAGTTCACGTTCTTCGGGTTGGCGGTCTGCCGTACCCATCGCGGCCAGACGCAATGTGCCATGGCCGGCCAGCGCCGCTATGTTGACGCCGGGGCGGACCGTCTCGACCGTCGCGGCATAACCTGCATGGCCGTCGTAGTGCGGTACCGACAGGCCGGGCGTTAAGCCATCGAACAGTTGCATGGCCTCTTTGAAAGGCGCTGCGCCGAAGCCGCAGTTTCCGACCACGCAGGTCGTGACACCGCCGAGTAACTTGAAGCCCATGTCGGGTTGATTCAGCGCTGCCAAGTCATCGTGTGTGTGTGCGTCAATGAAGCCAGGCGCCACGCTGAGACCGGTGGCATCAATGTCGAGTGTCGCGCGCGCAGCGTCGAGACTCCCCAGCGCTGCGATACGATCGCCGGCGAAGGCGATGTCCGCCTGGACAGGCGGCGACCCAAGGCCATCGTAGACTTCAGCTCCACGTAGCAGGACGTCGTAGGGGGCAGACATTTCAGCGCGTCACGTAACCGCCGTCGACGGTCAGTGCGTGGCCAGTGGTGAACGAGGAATCCTGTGAACACAACCACACGACCGCGTTGGCGACCTCATTCGGGGTGCCGAAGCGACCAGCCGGGTGTTTGGCTAACATCAGGTCGTGGACGGTACCGGCGGACTGGGTTGCAGGTGCTCCCATCGGGGTATCGATGACACCGGGACACACCGCATTCACGCGCACGTCCTGACGCGCGTATTCGAGCGCAGCGGTTTTGGTTAAACCAATCACGCCGTGTTTCGACGCGGAATACGCCGCGGCGCCGCGCCAACCGACCAGACCCGCGACGGACGCCGTGTTGACGATGGCACCGCCGCCGGTTTTGACCATCTCGCGAATTTCCCGGCGCATGCACAACCAGACGCCCTTGAGGTTGATGTTATGCGTGCGGTCCCAATCGTCCTCATTGGCATCAATTGTAAACTTGCCCTCACCCGCGACCCCGGCGTTGTTAAACGCGCAGTCGACCTGGCCCCAGCGCGCAATCACGGCATCGAACAACTCATCAATCGAGGCCGACCGAGAAACATCGGTGGACATAAAAAAGGCATCGCCGCCGGCAGCGTTGATTTCAGCGGCTACCGCCTCGCCGCTGGTCGGGGTGATATCAGCCACGACCACGCGGGCGCCGAGCTTGCCCATCAGTACTGCGGTTGCGTGTCCGATGCCGCTTGCGCCACCGGTGATGACTGCGACCTTACCTGCCAAAGAATGTGCCACTGATTGTTCCTCCATCGTCTAATTCAGTGAATTTTCGTTGCTGGCCGTACCGTAGCATGGCCGCCCGTGCTTGGCGTCCTCCGGCACGCGGGGCGTGCGAAGCCGGCAATGGCGCGCTACCCTTTGCACCATTCGCGGCGCTGCCGTAAAGCTAGCAGAGGTGGAGATGGAGCATTTTGACGTTGTGATCGTTGGGGCCGGCTTGTCCGGCATCGGGGCGGCCCGCCAACTGCAGGACAAATGTCCGGATAAGCGCTTCACCATTATCGAGGGTCGCGACACAATTGGCGGCACCTGGGATTTGTTTCGCTATCCCGGCATTCGCTCAGACAGTGATATGTACACGATGGGCTACGACACCAAGCCGTGGCTGGATCCGAAAGCGATCGCCGATGGCCCGTCAATCCTGTCCTACGTGCAGGAAGCAGCCGCCGAGCGCGGACTCAATGAACATATTCGTTTCGGGCACAAATTTACTGCGGCGGCATGGTCGAGCAGCGACAGTCGCTGGACCTTGCAGTTGCTGCGCGGTGAGGGAGTTGAGCCAGTACAAATCAGTTGCAACGTTCTTTTTGTGTGTAGTGGCTACTACAACTATGCGCACGGCTACCTACCCGAGTTTACTGGCAGTGATGAGTTCAAGGGCCAGACTGTACATCCCCAGCACTGGCCGGAAGATCTAGACTATGCAGGCAAGCGCGTCGTCATCATCGGCAGTGGCGCAACTGCGATGACCCTGGTGCCGGCGATGGCTAAGACCGCCGCTAAGGTCACCATGCTGCAACGCTCGCCGACTTATGTGGTGTCGATGCCGGCCGAAGATCCGATCGCTGGGGTGCTGCGAAAAATGTTGCCGGAGAAGCTTGCCTACCGGCTGATCCGTTGGAAGAACGTCCAGATGCAGCGCTTTATGTACGCGCGCACTCGCTCCAAACCAGAAAGCGTGAAGCGACATTTGCTCGGCCTGGTACGCAAGCAACTCGGGCCCGACTACGACATAGAGAAACATTTCACGCCCAGTTACAACCCGTGGGATCAACGTTTGTGCCTGGTCCCCGACGCCGATCTGTTCAAGGCTATCAAAGCAGGTCGCGCCGATGTGGTGACTGACGAGATCGAGCACTTTACGAGCACCGGAATTGCGCTTAAGTCAGGGCAAACACTCGAAGCCGATATCATCGTCACAGCGACCGGCCTTGACCTTAAGGTGCTGGGCGGCGCGCAATACACGGTCGACGGCGAAGCGGTGAATTTCCCAGATACCCATTCATACAAGGGCATGATGTTCTCGGGCGTGCCCAATCTGATTTACACCATTGGGTACATCAACGCGTCCTGGACCCTGCGTTCAGAGTTGGTTGCCGAGTACGTTTGTCGCCTCGTCAATCGCATGACGGAGTTGCGCGTAAGCCAGTGCACGCCGCGCTTGCGAGCGGTCGACGAGACGATGGGTATGAATCCGATGATTGCGGATTTCTCCCCAGGTTACTTACGCCGCGGCCTGCACCTGTTTCCACAGCAAGGTGACCGTGATCCGTGGCGCAACACGCAGAACTACGCGCTCGATAAGAAGACCATCCGCAATCAGCCTATTGACGACGACGTCCTTGAGTTTGCCAATGCGGCGCCCGCTCAGCTGAGGAGCGTGGACGAAGCAGCGCAATCCAAATCGGCAGCTTGAGTGGGCCTCGAACAGGCCATCGGGCGTTACGATGATCAAGCGTGATGCAGAACTGTAGGCGCTGTCGGTGCGCGTCTCCGCGTCGCGTGCGTGTTGACTAGGCCGGATGGCTTAGCCGTTAGTATTCAAGGAAAAATCAGCATGTCGAAACAATTTCTCGCAGCTTTCATATTGAGCATCGGTCTGGTCGGCTGCGGCGACGACCCTGCGGAGACGTCGCCAGGGTCGGCCGGGCAACCCGTGGTGAACAATGAATCACCCGATTCACCTGCCGCACAAGCAACTACCGCTACAGATATCGCGAGCTCGATTTATCGCAATGGCAAGATCTATACCGTTGATGGCAACAAGAGCTGGGCGCAGGCGCTGGCCGTTGTCGACGGCAAAATAGTCGCGGTTGGCTCGAATGACGTGGTGATGACGCACGCCGGGGCGGGTACCGTGGTGCACGATCTTGGCGGCGCAATGGTGATGCCTGGTATTCACGACACCCACTTGCATCCGTCCGATGCCGGTATCCAGAAGACCCTGCAGTGCAGTTTCCTGGCGGGCGATGTCGGTGACCTGCTTGAGATCGTCGACAGTTGCGTGGCGGCTACGCCGGCCGGGCAGTGGGTCCGCGGCGGTCAATGGAATGACGGTCACCTTGCTTCCGGTGAATCTCCTAAAGCTATTCTCGACAAGATCGCACCGAATCATCCGGTCTTTCTGATGGACTGGTCGGTGCACAACGCATGGGTTAATTCGAAGGCGCTTGCCGAATTCGGCATCAACAAAGACACGCCGAACCCACCTGGCGGGGTGATCGTGCGCGACCCGCAGACCGGCGAAGCGACGGGAATCCTGCTCGACAACGCGGCTTACAACTACCGTCGCCAACTGCCGACATACAGCCTGGACAAACGTGTCGAAGCGCTTGCCTGGAGCATCGAGCAGATTGCCGGCTTTGGCGTCACGACATTCAAGGAGGCGTTGGTGACAACGGCGACGATGCAGACCTATGCGGCGCTGAATGCGCAGCAGCGTTTGCCGCTACGCGTTAAGACCAGTCTCACCTGGAAAAGCAGCTGGGCAAATTCGCATGCCGATGAACAGGGTTTAATTGAAGTACGTTCGACTTTTGCGACGCCCATGATCGACACCCGCTTTGCGAAGATCATGCTGGACGGCATCCCGCCTGCGTACACCGCCGCACTGCTCGAGCCCTACGCCCCCAGCGAGGCGCATGGCGACCAGCATCGCGGCGAACTCATGCTCGCACCCGAGGAGCTGGCAAAGGACGTGATTGCGCTCGACAAGTCCGGTCTGAGCATCAAGATGCACGCCACTGGCGACCGTTCTGTGCGTGTCGCACTTGATGCAGTTGCCGCCGCCCGCGCCGCAAATGACGCAAGCGGAGTGATGCACGAGGTCTCACACGCGGCCATGATCCACGCTGATGACATTCCGCGTTTTGCCGAGCTGAACGTCGCGGCCGAGATGTGTCCCATCTTGTGGTACCCGATTGCGGGTCTCGACTGGGACGCCTGGCTCGGCCCTGAGCGGGCGAAAATGTGGCCCGTGAAGTCTTTACTCGAGGCCAACGCCCTCGTGACTTATGGCTCTGACTGGCCCGTTGTGCCAACACCGAATCCCTGGCGCGGTATCGAAGCGATGGTCACGCGTAGTGATCCAGCCGGACCGGGCGATGCGCCGGATTGGGCGGAAGAGGCGATAGATTTGGCGGCTGCGATACGGATCTTTACGCACAATGGGGCAATTGCGAATCGCGCCGGCGAAGCCTCAGGTTCTCTCGAGGTCGGTAAAGATGCGGATTTCATCGCGCTTGACCGAAATATCTTCGAGGTGCCGGTCACTGACGTTGGCGAAGTGCAAGTTGAGCTGATGGTGGTTGGTGGTCAGACGGTGTTTGATAAGCGCAGTCAATAATGGCCCGCCAGCGCCGGCCTTGAGTAGCACGCGGGCGCGCGCATGGCGTACGACTCGCCTGCTTATCTCGAACCTGCAAGCCGTTCGCTATCCTGCCCATCGCGGCCATGATCCGCGGCTTGGCCCCCGGCTAAACCATTTCGTTTGAGCCCCGTTGACGACGGCGTTGCCTGATTATTGGGACCCGTTAGTCACTCGCTCCATATGGCCCCGCATCATCGCTTGCGATGCCGGACGCAGCGTTCCTTTGTCGTTGCGCGCCGGCGCATTTGGCTTGCTATGCTTGACGCTTGACCGTCGGCGGCCTTGGTTAGGTCTGCGGTTCGCGCCAGATATTTGAGGAGATACCATGGATTTATCATTCGGCCCCGAATACGAAGACTTTCGCCAGCAGGTCAGGTCGTTTCTTGAGGCGCGTGGTGATGAAGCACCGGCGAGCCAGCGTGATTATCGCTCCGCGAAGGCGCTCGCCTGGCAGCAAACCTTGATTGCGCACGGTTATACCGCGCGGACAATCCCCAAAGCTTATGGTGGGCACGGCGCTGAGCCGGACATCCTCAAGTCGCGCATCATTTCAGATGAGTTTTCACGTGCGCGGGTGTCGGGAGGATTCGGCGGGCAGGGCATCGCGATGTTGGTGCCGACATTGCTTGAGCTAGGCACTGAAGCACAGAAGAGCGAGATCATTCCGCCGACCCTGAGCGGTGAGCTGATTTGGTGCCAGGGTTACTCCGAACCGGAGGCCGGCAGTGACCTGGCGAGTTTACGGACCTCGGCAGTCCTCGATGGCGACGAGTGGGTCATCAACGGTAACAAGATCTGGACCAGTACGGCGCAGATTGCGGATTGGATGTTTTGCCTCGTGCGCACCGAGCCCGATGCGCCGAAACACGAGGGCATTTCGTTTTTGCTATTGCGCATGGACACCCCGGGCATCGACGTGCGGCCGTTGCTCGACATGACCGAGAACGCCAATTTCAACGAAGTGTTTTTTACTGACGTACGCGTGCCGGCGGGACAGATTGTGGGTAAGCGCGGGCAGGGTTGGCAAGTTGCGAACGCCATCTTGGGGCATGAGCGTGAATTGCTCGGTGATCCGAATGTTGCGCTAACGCGCCTGAACAGTCTTATCGAGTTGATGCGGAACGAAACTGTCGACGGCACACCGGTTATCGACATGCCGGCCTATCGCGACCGATTGATGCGTATCCAGGGGCGCGTGATGGCGATGCGGTTCAACGACCTGCGTTTGTTGTCTGCACGCGTCAATCAACAGCCTGCACCGCTCGCGCGCATGATTGTGAAACTGCAGGGTACCGAGCTGCGCCACGAGCTGGAACAACTCGCGATCGATGCGATGGGTGAATTTGGACTGGCCTATGGCGACAACGACTATTTGCGTGACAACGGCCTGTGGCAATGGAATTACATGTACTACCTGGGCCTCATCATTGGCGGTGGCACGTCGCAGATTCAAAAAAACATCATCAGCGAGCGCGGCCTCGGGATGCCCAAGGAGCCGAAGTATTCGGCAACAGGGGGGGCAGCGTAATGGACTTTGGACTTTCCAGTGATCAAGTGGCGTTGCAGGACAGTGTGAATCGATTTCTCGATGAGCAGATGAATCTGGACGCCGTCAAAGCATACAGCGCCGGTGGCGACGCTGATGCCTGCTGGCAGGGCCTTGCTGAGCTCGGCGTTGCCAGTCTGCTGGTTCCAGAAGCGCAGGGTGGCGTCGGACTCAGTGCGCTCGATGCGGCGTTAGTCGCGGAATGTCTTGGTGCCCATGCGGCGCCGGGGCCGTATATCGGTTCGGCGGTGGTCGCGCCGCTCGCGTTGCTGCACGCACGAGAAGCATTGCGTGAGCGATGGCTGGGCGCGTTGATGGATGGCACCGTGAGTGCTGGCCTGGCGTTCAGCGAACTTGCCGGAGCACGCGCCGACGCCGGTGTTAATGCCAGCAATGGCAAGCTTTCCGGGCGCGCAATGTTCGTGCTGGATCCCCTCGCAGCGTTGCAGGTTGTCGCCACGCGTGAGAAGCATTTGTATCTCGTTGAGAGCGCCGCCGCAGGACTCGAAAGTCGTGTTCTCACGACTATTGACCGCACTCGCGCCTGTGGTGAACTGCGCTTCAGCGAGACCCCCGCCGAGCTGCTCAGTGACGACCCACAACACACTGCCGCGTTGCTCGATCATGCTCGCGTCATGCTGGTTGCAGACACCGTCGGCGCTGCGCAGCACATGCTCGATGCCGCAGTGGCGTACGCGAAAGATCGCAAGCAGTTCAACCGCGTGATTGGTTCGTTTCAGTCGGTTAAGCACCTGTGCGCCGAAATGGCGGCCGAGCTAGAGCCCTGCCGCGCGATGCTTTGGTATGCCGCGTACGCGCTCGGCGAATTGCCAGCCGAAGCGAGCTTGACGGCTTGTCACACCAAGGCGCACGTGGCCGAAGTGGGCACGTTTGTCGCGCGTACCGCCACGGAAGTTCATGGCGGCGTCGGCTTTACGGATTTGCTGGGGCTGCATTACTGGTTCAAACGCATTGGATTTAACCGCCAGGCACTCGGCGCGCCAGAACTCGTTCGTGAACAAGCGGCTCGCCTGCAGACCCTGTAACTTCTAGCGACCTTTTTTTCTGCCTAATTCGGGGACAGTTACTGTATTTCGAGGCTCGAAATACAGTAACTGTCCCCGAATTAAAATTGGTTGGGTTCGCAAAAAGGTTGCACTGGTTAACGACCGCAGCCTTTGAATGAAGGCCGTGTATGCCTCGGCGAGGGATCAGGGTCTTACAGATAAGATGATTACGGCGCTGCCAAATTGTGATAGCAGCGATTTATTTACCATAGCGGAAAAAGCTGCGCTCAAGTTCGCGAATGTCATGGCTGGCGATCACAAATCAGTGTCGGCCGAACTGTTTGTGGAACTGCGCGAGCACTATACCCAGCAACAGATCATGGCCCTCGGTTGGTGCATCGCCATATTCGTCGGCTATGGTTGTTTAGTGTGTGCGACGGGTCTTGAGCGTGTCGAGGCACCGTGCGAAGTGTCGTTCGATAAAGCCGATTCTGCTGGCTGAGTAGCGCCAGCAACGTTATCGCCCCGGGGACGGCTGACTGTGTCGTCCCGGTAGTCGAGCCGTCGCGATGACTTTTGCTTGTGTAACTTACAGACCGTCGAATTTATCCATCGCGGGCGGGTTGTTAACCGGCCAGCCGACGCAAGCCGGATGCGCGCGCAAATTGCTCAGCCACCAACTCCAATCTTCCGGGACCAAATCAAATGGGTCGTCCCGTTCCAGCTCGCGGGCCGCCCACACTGGCCAGTGTGGATTTGCCAACGCAGGTCGGCCCAACATAACCAGATCGATTACTTCGCTGCGTACGACTTTATCCGCCAGTGCAGGTAGACCAAGATTCCAGCTGGTCCCGACCGGGATGCCGACATCGCGCTTCAATCGCGCAGCACGGTCGAGCATAAATCCAAGCTCATCGAATGGCACCTGATGCATCGCGTCGGTATTAATGCCGATGCTCAGATCCGCGAAATCGAGACCGTGCTCTTTCATCATACTGACGGCGAGGATGGCATCGTCGAACTGCACACCGGCATCATTCAGATCGTCTGATCCCAGCCGCATCGTCAGCGGCAGACGTTCCGGCCAGACTGCTCGGACTGCATCCAGAGCCTCAAGATGGAAGCGCGCGCGATTCTCGACGCTGCCGCCGTATTCATCGGTGCGTTGATTTGCTAGCGGGGAAAAAAAACTCGAGCCGAGATAGCCGTGGGCGAAATGTAACTCCAGCCATTCAAACCCGGCCGCCAGCGCGCGCTCTGCTGCGCGCGCAAAACTCGCATGAATAGCTTTGATTTCGTCTTTACTTAACGCGTGAACGGGGTATTTGTATTTACCCCCATACGGGATTGCTGATGGTCCGACCACCTGCCAGCCGTCCGGGTGGTCGGGTGGCAATTGTTCGCCACCGTCCCAGGGTTTGCGTTCACTGCCTTTACGCCCGGTATGACCGAGCTGAATCGCAGCTACCGCGCCCATATCTTTAATCATGCTCGTGACGCGGGACAGACCGTCGATCTGCGCGTCGTCGTAGATACCACCGCAACTGACGCTGGTGCGCCCATCTTTGGTTACCGCGAGTTGCTCTGCGAACACCAGGCCGAAACCGCCCGCGGCGCGCGAGCCGAGTAGCATCAGATGAAAATCGTTCATCAAGCCGTCGGTCGAACGGTACATGGTCATCGGTGACATCGCGATGCGATTGCGCAATGTGACGTCTTTCAAGGTATAGGGGCTAAACAGATCCGGCATACGAAATTCTCCGAGGAAGCCGGTCTAATAAATATGGACGGCTCGATTCACGTAAGGACGTCGGACTCGTCGGCGTATGTTGGAGGCCGTGTCTTTGCCGGCCTAACATGCGACGAGTGTAGTAAAAATAGGGCGCGCCGGAGCGCGCCCTTAGATATTAGCCGTCGCGGTGCATTGCGCACAGCTTGTTGCCGTCCGGGTCTCTCAGGTAGGCCAGATATAGCGGGCCGAAACCGCCCTCACGGATACCTGGCGCATCCTCAATAGCGGTGCCACCGTTTGCAACCCCAGCCGCATGCCAGGCATTAGCCTGTTCCTGCGACGCACATGCGAAACCAATCGTGCCGCCATTCGCGTGGGTGGCGGCCTTACCGTCGATCGGCGGTGTAACGATGAATATTCCATCGTTCTGCAAATAGATTAGACGACCGTTCTCATCGACCATAGCGGGATTGCCGCCTAACGCACCAAGCGTTGCATCGTAGAATTTCTTCGAGGCGTCGATGTTGTTACTGCCAACCATGACGTGTGAAAACATATGCTTCTCCTTAAGGTTTGAAAACGGCTGAGTATCGTGACGCAATCCGGCAGTTAAGGCTAGTAGGCCGGTGTAATTTCCTCGTCCTGCCAACACAGAGACGGTCGAGCGGCGCTCCACGATGCGCTAATCACCCGCAGCAACCGCAATCGAAACTTGCCCGTCGGCCCATCGAGCTGATGCCTGGGACGTCGACCTGTGTTGACGATCGTTGTAGGCCACTGATTTGCCGCCCCGTACCATCCAGTTCGTCGCAGGACTCAGGATAGCTTGCAGCGACTATAATCACGCGCAACTAATAGCCGAGGACCTGGATAACCATGCGATCATTTAGCGAGGAGCAGAATCTATTTCGCGATACTTATCGCCGTTTTCTGGCCGATGAAGTTGCGCCACACATGCCCGAATGGCGCAAGGCAGGCATCGTCGACCGTAAGATTTTCGCCCGTGCTGGCGAACTCGGCTTTCTGATGATTTGGCCAGATGAGAAATACGGCGGCATCGGCGACGCGGATTTTCGCTTTGAACAAATCATCATTGAAGAGACCGTGCGCGCCGGTTGCGGCGAGTGGTACAACACCTTGCACAGTCGCCTTGTCGGACCCTATTTCCAGCGTTTTGGATCGGAAGAACAGCGTGAGCGCTTTTTGCCGAAGTGTGTGTCAGGCGAAACAATTCTCGCGGTCGCCATGACCGAGCCTAATGCGGGAAGTGATCTCGCCGGTATGCGTTCGACGGTGGTGGATGAAGGCGATCATTTCGTCCTCAACGGATCGAAAACCTATATTTCTAATGGCATCAACGCCGACGTCGTGGTCACTGCTGCGAAAATGCACGGCGCGGATAGTCGCCACGCGATGGTCTTGCTGGTCGTCGAGCGCGGTATGGCCGGCTTCGAGCGCGGCAGCAATCTGGAAAAGATCGGTCTGCACGCACAAGACACGGCTGAGCTATTTTTCAACGACGTTAAGGTGCCCAAAGGGAATGTTTTGGGCGAGCCCGGCAAAGGGTTCTACTACCTGATGGAAGGGCTGGCCGAGGAACGATTGATTGCGGCTTGCGGGTATTTGGCGACGAGTCGCCGGGCCTTTGATGTGACGCGCGAGTTCGTCATGAACCGACAGCTATTCGGCAAGCCCTTGTCCGATCAGCAGAACACTCAGTTCCGCATGGCGGAAATGGATGCCGAAATCGACATGCTGCAAGTCTTTGTCGATCATTGTGTCAGCGAGCACAACGCCGGGCGATTAACCGCAAATCTGGCTGCGAAAGCGAAGATGTTGGGCAGCGAAATCGAATGGCGTATGGCGGATCTGGGCTTGCAATTGCACGGCGGCGCCGGCTACATGCAGGAGTACGAGATCTCGCGCATTTTCACTGACGCACGCATGAGCCGCATCTACGCGGGTAGTTCCGAAGTTATGCGGCTCATCATCGGGCGTGACGTATTCTCCGACCGCTACTCGAGCTTCCTGGAGTAGTTCGTGCGTTGAATAAGGGCCGAATGCCAAGTCTATTTTCAGCCCCTTGATGATTCTCTGACGAATTCCCCCTAGTGAGTGGCGGACGCGCGCGCGGTATCGAAGAATGACCGTGCAAAATGTTCAGCTTGGGCGCGTTACTAAATTCTGGTGGGGACTGGAGATTCCCAGGTCCGCTCGCGAATTGCGCGCCAAAACGGTAGAGTATCCAAGAAAAAAAATCCCATCGCTACACAACGGCAAGTAGCTGCGCGACGCACGGTCGCGGCAAGCATTGCCAATCCGAAAACAGCGCGAGAACTCTAGGTTCACGTGCATAGAACCGGAAATGTTGTAATCGATATGGAAGAACAAACTAAACACCTGTTGCTGGTTGATGACAATGCAGAGCAAGTGAGTGCAGTAATCAATTTTTGCGCACGGTCGCAATGGCCGTACGTTGAAGTTGAAACATACGACCCAACGCTCGGCGTCCCGAAAGCGGACTTCAATTGGGGAGATTTCGATCTTCTGCTGCTTGATCTGAACGTTGGTAGGAAGCATCACAATGGGCTGGAATGGCTACGGCTAATGCAACAATCGGCAGCGCTGCCGACTACCATCATCCTTGCCGAAGTCGTGACCGCGGCAATTCGCAACGACGCCGCGACAGCTGGCGCGAAAGCGGTCATCGACAAGCTCGAGTTATCGCCTCGGAAATTTCGCGAGATTGCGAGCCTGATTGGTCCTACTGAACGCGGAGTTACGGATAAACGGTCGTCTGATTCCGGCGCACCCGATCTGGATCAAACGTTAGTCAACCCCAGCGACATATCGTCTCGACTTCAACGCGTAGCGGCGTCCGAGACGAAACACGACGGATTATCGGACGACACACCGATTCCCGGTTATCGATTGCTTAAGAAAATGCGTGGCAGCGGCATTGCACAAATATTCGTAGCCGAGCAGTTGGGTGGTGAAAACAATATTGTCGTGCTGAAGGCCTTGCGTTTGAATGACGGTATTAGCGACGCGATGCAGCGGCGTTTCACACGCGAGTACCGGTATATTGAAAGTATTAACCATCCTTCGGTAGTCAACGTTTTCGAAACTGGCCTTACTGATGAATTCGCTTATATCGCGATGGAATATTGTCCGCACGGCACGTTGGTAGATTTAATCGACCAGGGCATTACTGCAGAGGATACCATTAGTTTCGTCAAGCAAATCGCCGCCGGACTCGGCGCGGTACATTTGCACGGAATTTCCCATCGCGACATAAAACCGGCCAATTGTTTGTTAAGAACGCCTAAGCGGGTTGTGCTGGCCGATTTCGGCATCGCAAAGGACGAACGCACCATGCAGGCACTGACCAGCGATGATGATTTTTTCGGGACTCTTTTTTACACGAGTCCGGAGCAACTGAAGGGTGCTGAAGGGGACGCGCGTGGCGATCTTTATAGCTTGGGCATCATGATGTACCAGATGCTCAGCGGCTCGTTGCCGTATGCTTCGAAGGGGTTGCGCTCACTCATTCACGCGCATATCAATGAGCCCCTGCCGCCGCTACCTGAAGCAGTGGCACGGTATCAGTCTGTTGTCGATGGGTTGACCGAAAAGGACCCCGACAAGCGCACTCAAAGCACTAAGGATCTGCTCGCCGCACTCGAAGTCATCGGGTGATCAGCACTCCCAGCGCGGGCGGCTCCCTCCACGAAAGGTCCAGCTGCCAGCGCGGAGAGTCTAGTCTGGGTAACAGGGGCGCGCCGATGGCGGGGTGGCGTGGCTACCGTGCCTCTCTGAACGCAGCCCGGACGTCTTCGACCAGTGCATCCGGCGCTTCCATCGGCGCGAAGTGACCGCCGCTGTCCATAACGGTCCAGCGTTTGAGGTTGTAGTGATTTTCCGCCCACTTTTTCGGCACCATGAACAACTCGCCGGGGAATACCGCGATTGACGTTGGCGCAGACACAACCGGATGGTTGTTGTGCACAGCCGGCCACGGTGCTGCGTAGAATTCGTAGTAATAACGCGCCGAGGTGCAAAACGTCTCGGTGACCCAATACAAGGTCATCGTCGTGCATAAATCGTCCTGGCTAAAGCATCGCGAGACGTCCCCGCCGCAATCGCTCCAGGCGCGGCGCTTTTCCAGTATCCACGCACACAACGCGGCCGGCGAATCGTGCATACCGTAGGCGAGTGTTTGCGGGCGGGTGCCCTGTATTGCTGAGTAGGCGCTGCCTTCAGCGAAGAAAGTTTGCGTGCGGTCGAACCAATGAGCCTCGTCAGGCGCGTAGGCCTCGCGTTCGGGAAAGGGTCGTTCGGGAAAACCGAGCGGTAGGGTCAGGGTTAAATGTATGCCATGTAAATGCTCGGCGTATTTGTGCCCCATGTGCGCACTGAGGATCGCTCCCCAATCACCGCCTTGCGCGGCATAGCGTTCGTAGCCCAAGACGTCGTGCATCAGGGTGTGCCATAAATCCGCAGTTTCCCACGCGTTGATACCTGGTTTGGTGAGCGGGCTTGAGAATCCGAAGCCGGGCAGTGAGGGCACCACGACATCAAAGGCGTCCGCAGCGTCGCCGCCGAACGAGGCGGGATCAGTGAGGGGGCCGATCACTTTATGCAGATCCCAGAAAGTCCACGGCCAGCCATGCGAAAGAATCAGCGGCATCGGCTTCGGACCTTTGCCCCGCACATGGATGAAGTGCACAGGCACGCCATCGATGTCCGTTTTGTAGTTTGGCAAAGCGTTCATTGCCGCTTCCTGGGCTCGCCAGTCGAATTCGTTTTGCCAATAGCTACAAAGCGATTTCAGTTCCGCCAGATTCGTTCCGTAGCGCCAATCGTCGTTCGCGATTTCGGGCGGCCAGCGCGTATTGCCGAGGCGCTCATGCAGATCATCAAGGACCGGGTCAGGGATGTGGATTTCGAACGGCTGCATGTTCTACCTCTGGCTGCTGAGTTTGAGCGGCGCTCCATGTTAATCACGACTGCGCAAATGGTTGATTCGTATAGTTGCGTCATCCGGGCAGATTTGGCTGATTCGCTATGCAAAGCGCAGCGGACCATCCGCGATGACTTGTCCTGACCCGGACGCCAGGGTCAACAGGATAGCGCGAGCGGTGGATAGATTTTGCCATGCCCACCAGCAAAATTCGCCAGTGAATCTCCGCTTTCGCTTGCGAGATTTTCACCATTGGAGTTCTCGGGCGCAGGTGAGGAATGACCGTGCAGAGGTCGGGAGGCTTTCGGGAAACGCCGTTGGCTGGGTGCCGCCGGTCGCAATTGCTGCGTTGCCTGGGGCGATCGCAACACGATTGCAGTCGATTTTCTCCGCAACTCGCCTCCCGCGTTGCTGGATCGGGCGGCGTACGCGGAGAAAAAAACGGGCATTTATGGCTGCACGGTCGAAATTTTACGTCTTGGGACAGAATCCGATGATTTTGATCGTTAAGGACCTTCGGCACGCGCCCTTACTGACATATACTTAGGCGACCACGATCCGGAGTGAAATTATGAGCTGGCAAGGTAAAGTTCTTCGCGTCAACCTCACTGCAGGTACCTGCACTAGTGAGCCCTTGAATATGGCCTGGGCTGAGGCCTATCTGGGCCAGCGCGGACTCGCGACCAAGTATCTACTGGAAGAGATTGATCCCAAAGTCGATCCGCTCAGTCCGGATAACAAACTAATAATCGCGACTGGCCCGCTGACCGGTACCAACGCGTCGACCGGCGGTCGCTGGTCCGCAGTGACTAAGGGCCCGCTCACTGGTGCGATTGCGTGTTCAAACTCTGGTGGCCAATTTGGCGGCGAACTCAAGATGGCTGGCTGGGACTTCATTATTTTCGAAGGGCGCTCGGAGAAGCCGGTTTACCTTTACCTTGAGGATGAGCATGCTGAACTGCTCGATGCTTCGCATCTCTGGGGCGGCTCGGTGTGGCAAATAGAACCGCAGATCAAGAAGGCACATGAAGACCCGTTAATCCGCGTCGCCTCGATCGGCCCGGCCGGCGAGAATATGGTGCGCTACGCTTGTATCGTTAACGATCTGCATCGTGCGGCCGGGCGTTCGGGTGTCGGGGCGGTGATGGGCTCCAAGCATCTGAAAGCCATTGCCGTACGCGGCACGACGGGCGTCAACGTCGTCGACCACAAGAAATTCTTCGCCGCTGTCAAAGCAACCAACACCACCCTCAACGACAGCGAAGGGCGCATGGGACTGACCCGCTATGGGACAATCCCGATGATGGACATCACCAGTTCGTTTGGCGCGCTGCCGACCCGGAATAACCGTGAAGTGCAGTTCGAAGGCCACGAACAGATCAACGTGACAGCGATGCAGGAGCCGAATGAGCGCGGACATACCAACTTCATCGCCAATGGCGCTTGTTTTGGCTGCACCATCGGTTGCGGCCGGATATGTCACATCGATCCGGAGCATTTCTCCGTCAAGGACCGTCCGCAATACCAGCACGCTTCCGGCGGCCTGGAGTACGAGACTGCCTATGCACTTGGCGCCGCAGTTGGCGTAAATGACATCGACGCGGCGACGTTTGCAGGTTTTATGTGCAACGAGTACGGCATGGACCCGATTTCTCTCGGCGGGACTATCGCCGCGGCGATGGAGCTTTACGACATCGGTGTAATCACGCAGGAACATACCGGCGGACTCGACTTGGCGTTCGGCAATGCAGAAGTACTCTGTCAGATTTCCGAAATGGCCGGCAAAGGCGAGGGTTTTGGCGTCGACATCGGACTGGGATCAAAACTGTTGTGCGAGAAGTACGGTCGTCCGGATCTGTCCATGGCTGTGAAGGGGCAAGAATTCGCCGCCTACGACGGGCGCGGCATGCAGGGCATGGGACTGGCGTACGCGACCAGCAACCGCGGCGCCTGCCATCTGCGTGCCAATCCGTATGCTGATGATTTCGGCACCACGGCACCTGAGGGCAAGCCCATAATGGTCAAGGATTCGCAAGATTTGATCGCGGCCATCGACTCCAGCGGTCTGTGCGTTTTCACGACCCATGCAGGCGTCGAGGTAACCCACTATGCGAACCAGGTTGACGCCGCCTGCGGTGGCGGCTGGACCCCGGAACGCTTCCTCGAAACCGGCGAGCGGATCTGGAATCTGGAACGACAGTTTAATCTGGCGGCAGGTCTAACCGCCGCGGATGACACCCTGCCAAAACGTATCCTTGAAGAACCCGCGCCGAGTGGGGCAGCCAAAGGTATGGTTTGCCAGTTGCCGCATATGCTACCGAAGTACTACGAATTGCGTGGCTGGACGGCAGATGGCGAAATCAAGTCTGAAACTCTGTCACGTTTGGGACTTGGCTGAGTAGCGACTCTTGCAGGTATCGCTGAAGCTGGTCGGCACGCTCGTCGACCAGTTACCCGATGCACATCCGCTTGAGAATGCGCGCGGAACCAACGTGCTGCAATTGTCTGGCGAGCAAGACGTGTCAGGCCTGTTGCGTCACGTTGGCCTATCTATCGACTCCGAATACTTCGCCATGATTAACGGCGACCACGTGCGCTCCGACGAACTCGTTGGCACCAAGCTGAACGATGGCGACGCCGTCATTCTGGTGCCGCCGATGAAGGGTGGCTAGCTGACTGATAGCCATAGCTATCGACGCGCAACTCGCCGCCCTGGTAGCGCGAGCATTCGACTATCGATGCAGCAACCCCTCGGTTGTTTTCACCGTTCCCCGGCAGCGGCCGTCCTGCTTCCGGTAACCGTGGTACGCATCCACCCCATTCGTATCCCTGTGAACGCCTTTGGCTCACCCATCCAAGCTTCCTTCGTGTTACGCAGAGGACACCCAATGTCTGACAAGATGCACTCGGCCAGGTAGGGCACGCGCCACAGGGCACTGGGTCGGTATTTCAGCCGCAGCGCTACGACGCGTCACCAACTTGGATAATTGCGCGAGGTATTTAGTGCTTATGCGGGGTATTGATGCATGCGCCGGGGGCCCCGGCGCATGTGTTCGTACTTGGGCCGACTACAGGCAATACAAACGGGAGGCCCTAGCCCGCACTACTGAGCTCGCTGTTCGGCGCTTCGTTTGCTTCTTCTACAACGAAACCCTGGTAGTCGTTCTCAGCGATTTCCCGAAGGTGTTTGAAGTATTCCGGCCCGCCGAGATGGACAATAAACTGACGATGCTTACCCTCGATATTAGCCCCCGAATACCACGAGTCCGTACCGTGGAAAAGTGTTTGCTTCGCGGCTTCCTCGACGTGCTCAGCCCATTCATCCTCAACCCCGGGAGCTGCTTCAATGGAGGCGAGATTGTTATCTCGGACATGAGCGATGCAATCCCTGATCCAATCGCTTTCCATCTCGCCGCCGTAGGGCATGTTGTACAAGACGGACGGTGACTGCGGGCCATGCACCATAAACAGATTCGGGAATCCCGGGATGGTTACGCCGAGGTAGGTGTAGAAACGTTCCTTCCAGGCGCTGGCCAAATCCACGCCGTCTCGACCGGTCGGGTTCAGACGCAGTAATTTGCCAGTGATGGCGTCATAGCCCGTTGCGAGGACCAGCATATCGAGTTTGTGCTCACCGCTCTTGGTGATAATGCCGTCGGCGGTAATCCTTTCAATTGGATCGTCGCGCAAATCGACCAGTGTCACGTTGTCGCGATTGTAGGTTTCGAAATAGCCGTCGTCGATAGCCTGACGTTTGGTGGCGAGAATATAGTCCGGTAACAATTTTTCTACCGTTGCCGGGTCTTTTACGGTCGAACGAATTTTGCCGCGGATAAACTCGCACAGCGTGTCGTTTGCTTCTTTGTTCACCAGCAAGTCGTTGTAGCTGTTAAACAGCATGTGCAGGCCACCGTCCTGCCATAGCTCTTCGTACAGTGCGTTGCGAACTTCCGGCGGATCATCCAAAGCAGACTTTTCAGACATCGGATAGGGCATGCCGAGCGGCGAGACCGCCATAAACTCTTTTCGTTGTGCAAAAGATTCGCGTGCTTCCGCCAGTTCCTCGGGTTTCACCGGTCGGTTGCCGGCCGGAATGCTGTATTGCGGCGTACGCTGGAACACGGATAAGTGTCCGGCTTCGCGCGCGATCATGGGAATCGACTGGATGCCAGACGACCCGGTGCCGATCACGCCGACCCGTTTCCCGGCGAACTTCACTTCCTCGGCTGGCCAGCGTCCGGTGTGGAGCAACTCGCCGGTGAAATCATCAATGCCAGGTATGGCAGGCTTGTTTGCCTCCGATAAGGTCCCCATGGCGGAGATCAGAAACTGTGCCGAGATGCTCTCGCCACGGCTGGTTTCGATGTGCCAACGCGAAGACTTTTCATCGAATGTGGCACTTTCAATCCACGTTTCGAGCTGAATATCCGGTCGTAACTCAAGCCGGTCAGCGACAAAATCGAGATACGTCAGCACCTCAGCCTGTGACGGTTGCCGCTCCTTCCAATCGAACTCGTCGAGTAGTTCCTGCGAGAAGGAATAGGAATAATAAGGTGCGCTCGGAAAATCGACGCGCGCGCCAGGATAGCGATTCCACCACCACGTACCACCAACTCCGCTGGCGCCTTCGTACAGACGCACGGATATCCCCATCTCGCGCAAGCGCAGCAGCGCGTACATGCCGGCGAAACCAGCTCCGATTAATACGGCATCGTAGCTTTGCGTGCCGACTGTATTTGATTTCGTCTTGGAATCGCGATTGGTCATTAAATTCTCCCCCGAGAGCGTGCAAGGTTATGTCAACCCCAAAGGCAGATTAGCACTGACGGGCACGTCGCGGGTAGTGATTGATAAGGCCGTGATTGCGGTATTTCGGCCGCGTTGTCGGTGGTTTCCCAAAGCGCCCGCCGCTAAACGTCCTCGTGGCGCACAACGTGGCCGCTCCGCGTCAAATGGTACGGACGCCCTGGATTTCGTCCAGCAATACAGGCGCACGAAAATCGTAAATTCGGGGACAGTTACTGTATTTCCACTACGGAAATACAGTAACTGTCCCCGAATTAATTCGAAAACTGAGTCAAGCGGTGCTTTGCTCGCCGCGGATCAATTTACCCGGCAAGGCGCCGGTGAACTCCCCATCCCGCAGCGTTTCTACGCCGGAAGCGAAGGTGTGCCGATAGCCGTCGGCGCGCTGGATAAGCCGGCGACCGCCGGCGGGCAGGTCGTAGACAACCTTAGGTGGCAAGAGTCTCAGCTGATCGAAATCGATGACGTTGATGTCGGCTTTGAATCCGGCTGCCAGCAGCCCCCGGTCGTTGAGTCCGTAAGCTACGGCGTTACCGCGGGTGTGCTTGTGGACAAGAAATTCGAGTGGCAATTGCGCGCCACGCGTGCGGTCGCGAGCCCAATGCGACAACATGAACGTCGGCGCACTGGAGTCACAAATCAGTCCGACGTGGGCGCCACCGTCAGCCACGCCGATCACAGAGGCTTCATCGGTCATCATTTCGCGCACGACTTCCAGATCACCGCCGCAATAATTTTCGAAGGTGTGCATCAGCAGTCCGGTTCCAGCATCTTTTAGCATCCAATCGAGCGCCAATCGCCACGGGTTGTCACCGTCGCGAGCTGCGATACTGGTCAGACTCATGCCGGGCTCCGGTTCGTAATCGAGCCGCTCATCGAGCGGAAAGATCTTGTCCAGAATTCCATCGATCCATTGGGTATGCTCATCGTCCGGCCGTTGGTTGACCAGGCGCTCGCGCAGAGCGCTGTCGTTGCTAATGCGCTGCGCCCGGTCGCCCGGCGAGAGGGCGGCCAGTTCCAACCAGGCCGGATGTTCACGGAACGGGTTCATGGTGGTCTCAAAACCCATTAGCACGCCGATCGGACGGACGTGGACCTGGCCGTTACAGGCAATTCCCGCTGCTCGAGCCTTATGAATGTTCTGCATCGTTTCGCGCCATCGATCCGGCGCGTCTCTAACTTGCACGATCAAACACGACAATGGTCGACCGGATACTTCTGCTGCTGCGCGCAGCGCTTCGAATTCTCCCGGACCGAAATCGGAATTGACTTCGAGCACGCCGCTGCCTGCACGCTTCATACCAGCAGCTAATCCGAGCAACTCTGCCTCACGTGCAGTCAATGTCGGTGTCACCGTGCCGTCCGCCGCCCGATGTTTCGTCGTACGCGACGTAGTGAATCCCAGCGCACCAGCGCGCAACGCTTCTTCAAGCAATTCGCTCATGCGCAAAATTTCGAGTTCGGTTGGAAGCTCCTCATGATCAGTACCGCGATCACCCATGACGTAAAAGCGCAGCGCGGCATGGGGAACCTGCGCTCCAACATCCATCACCCGCGGAGTCCGTTCCAAGACATTCAAAAACTCCGGAAAAGTCTCCCAGTCAAAGCGCACGCCTTCTGAGAGAACTGTTTCGGGAATATCTTCCACACCCTCCATCAGATTGATGAGGTAGCCGGTGCTGTCGGGCCTCACGGGTGCGAAGCCAACACTGCAATTGCCGAACACGGCGGTCGTCACGCCGTGCCACGAGGATGGCGTGAGGTAAGGATCCCACGTTGCCTGACCGTCGTAATGGGTGTGAATATCGACGAACCCTGGCGTCACCAGCAGGCCGTTAGCGGCGATTTCGCGCTGCCCTTGCGGCAGGCCTTCGCCGACGGCTGTAATGACGCCACCATCGACCGCGACATCGGCAACCCGCGCCGGTTCGCCCGTGCCGTCGACGACGGTGCCATTACGAATTACCAAATCATGCATAGAACTTTTCCGGTCTTTAGTGCGGGCAACAGCAGTGGTTTACCAGAAGCACTTATTTGTCGCGAGGCGGTCGTCACGTTGCAAGTCCCGGCAAGGCCGCCGACAGACTCAATCCTTCTTGCCTTGCCCTGGCTGGCTCAGACTGCGCGCTGTTCATGTAATTGCTTGATCTCCTCAGCAGAGAACCCGAGGTCAGAGAGTATCTGGTCGGTGTGCTCGCCAAGTGTCGGTGCGCGATGTCGAATCCCGCCCGGTGTGGCCGACAGCCGTACCGGCGTGTCCATCAAGGGTGCAGGTTTCTCGACGCCAGGATACTCAAGATAATTGTGCAGCTTGCGCGCCAGCACATGGGGGTCGTCAAGCGCTTCAGCCAGATTCTTGACCGGTCCGCCGGGAATACGTGCAGCTTCCAGATCAGCAAGGGCCTGTTCGGTTGTGCGCTTGATGCACCAGCCCTGCATGCGTTCGCAAATCAGATCAGCATTGTCACCGCGCGACTCATCAGACGCGAAGCGTTCATCGCCAATCCAGTCATCGGCACCAACGAGTTTGGCCCAACGCTCGAACAGCGGTGTGCCAATCGCGAGTACGAAGATAAAACCGTCGCGTGTTTTGAAACAATCCACCGGCGCCGCCGTTACACCTCGGTTACCTTGCGGCGGACGGTTGAGCTCTAACACTGATTGTTCGATGTGTTGCGCGTTCATGAACGTCATCGAGGTCGAAAACAAACTCGATTCGACAAGTTGTCCACGGCCCGTCTTATCCCGTTCACGCAGTGCAGCCATGGTGCCGAAAGCAGACAGCAACGCGGTACCGAAATCGACGTAGGGTGCCGAGCAACGGCGCGGCATGTCGTCGTCGCCGGTCATATACATCGCGCCGGACATCGCTTGTCCGAGCGTGTCGAAGCCCACGCGTTCCGAGTACGGGCCGTCGATACCAAATGCTGAGACCATGGTCAGAATAATGTCAGGCTTAATCGCCTTCAGGCTTTCATAATCAATCTGCATCGCTTTCAGTGTTGGAAGCGGCAGATTGGCGATGACTACATCGACGCTCGGTAACAGACGCTTGAGCACGGCCTGTCCTTCAGGCTTCATCGGGTTGAGGGTTAATCCCTTCTTATTCCGGCCCAGCTGCAAAAATGTCGCGCCGGCACCACTACCAACTGGCATGACATATCGGTCTTCGCTGCCCGCAAGCTTCTCGACCCGAATCACTTCTGCTCCGAAATCCGCCAGCATGGTGCCGCAGAACGGCCCCGCAATGTAGCGCCCGAAATCGAGGACCCGAATGCCCTCCAGTACCTGTTCTGCCATCGTGTCTCCCCAAGTAATCTGTTGACGATTGTCGACCATTATTGTCGCAGGAAATCCAGCTGGCGGGCGGCGGCCATCGGAGCCCCCGAATCTGGCGCCTCCGGACCTGCGCAAGCTGTGGCGATACGAACCCCGAACTAAGGGCGTCACGGCGTCAGGGCACCAGGGCAGCGAGACACCCACCAGAGTGCAGGGCCCTGTAGTTGCAGATTCTCGGCTAGCGGAAAATGGCCGCTGAGCGCCGATCGCGGGCCCGCTTTGCGTTACACTCCGCGCCCTATGATCCGGTTAACTGATGTTTCTCTGCGCCGCGGCAGCCGAATGCTGTTCGACGCCGCCAATCTGACCGTCCACCAAGGGCAGCGCACGGGTGTGACAGGCGCCAACGGGGTTGGTAAAACCAGCCTGTTTGCGATGCTCGAGGGCCATTTGCAGGCGGATAGCGGCACGATTTCGCTGCCGCCCAGAATCGAAATAGCCAGCGTCGCGCAGGAAGTGAAGGCCGTCGAGTTGAAAGCGCTCGATTACGTGGTCGCCGGCGACCGCCACCTGATCGCTGCCCGCGCCGAGCTAGCGTGGGCTGAGGCGGCAGACGACGGGCATGCGCTTGCTCTCGCGCACGAGACGATTGATCACATCGGTGGTTACAGCGCCGACACCCGCGCGGCGAAGTTACTCGCCGGCCTCGGGTTCAGTGAGCAAGAGCAGGCGACACCATTCAACCAGTTCTCAGGTGGCTGGCGGATGCGCCTAAATCTGGCCCGCGCGTTGATGTGTCGTTCTGATCTGTTGCTGCTCGATGAGCCGACCAATCACCTTGATCTGGATGCCATCATCTGGCTTGAAAGTTGGTTGCGTGAGTACCAGGGCATGTTGATGCTGATTTCTCATGATCGCGATTTCCTTGATGCGGTGTGTACGCATATCGTTCATCTTGAGTTTCAGAAAGTCGGCCTGTATACCGGCAACTATTCCGCGTTCGAAGGTCAGCGGACTGCGCGGCTGGCTGGCCAGCAATCTGCCTATATCAAACAGCAGCGCGACATCGGCCACATGCAGAAGTTTGTCGAACGCTTTCGCGCCAAGGCGACCAAGGCGCGCCAGGCTCAGAGCCGTTTAAAAGCGCTGGCACGCCTGGAGTTGATCGCTCCGGCGCACGTTGATTCGCCATTTTCGTTCGGTTTCGAATTGCCAGAGAAAATGCCCAATCAACTGGTATCGGTGCAAAAGGCGGCCTTCGGCTACGGCGACAAGACGGTGCTCGCGAACGTGTCCCTGAACATCATGCCGGGCGATCGGATCGGATTGTTGGGTGCGAACGGTGCCGGCAAATCGACTTTCATCAAGGCACTGGTCGGGGAGCTTGCGCCGCAGGACGGTGAGGTCGATCGCGCACGCGATTTGCGCTCAGCTTATTTCGCGCAACATCAGGTTGAACAGCTGCGGCCCGACGAAACACCCTTGTCTTTCTTGCAACGACTCGAACCCAAAGCGGCAGAGGGTACGCTCAGAAAACACCTCGGCGGTTTTGCTTTCTCAGGTGATGCCGCGCTGGGTCCTATCGGTCCGTTGTCCGGCGGCGAAAAGGCGCGCCTGGTGCTGGCAGCAATGATTCGCCAGAAACCAAATTTGTTGTTGCTCGATGAGCCGACCAATCACCTTGATTTGGAAATGCGCCATGCGCTGGGTATTGCCTTGCAAGGCTTTGAGGGCGCGCTGGTGGTCGTTTCCCATGATCGTCATTTACTCCAGTCCGTGTGCGATTCCCTGAAGTTCATTCACGACAATGCCGTCGACGATTTCGATGGCGACCTGGATGACTATGCACGTTGGTTGTTGCGCTCTCGCGCGGACGCACGGCAATCGGGCAAAGTCGCTGCTCCGGGTGAGAATTCGGCCAGCGCTAAACGTGAACGCAAACGCCGTGAAGCAGAGGCACGCAAGCAGCTCAGTCAACTTGGCAGTCAAGCCAAGCGGCTGGAGGCAGCAGTACACAAAGAGGAAAGCGCACTGGCTGCTCTAGAAGTGGCCCTCGCCGATCCGGGCGTATACGAAGCCGAGCGCAAATCAGAGTTGCTTGATTTGCAGCGCCAACGCGGTCAAATCAGTAAGCGCATCGAAGTGGCTGAAGCTGAGTGGCTTGAAGTGGTCGGGCAGCTCGAACAATTGCAAGGTGCGAACGCAGCCTAACTGGCTGTCAAACAACAACTGCGGTGTTCCTCTGCGGAGTCGCGTGCCCACTCGCTCCTGGCTTATATATCTGATGTGGCTCGGCGTTCGCTGCGCAGCTTCCCGCAGCTGAACGTTCTCGCGACGTTTTTCAACAGCCTTTTGAGACTTTAAGCACCGGCTGCGCTACAGCTTGCCCCGAGTTGGATGCTGCCTCTCGCGGGGCCCCGGCGAGGGGAACGCAACCCACCGCCGGACGCGCGCTGTCGCTGCTCCGACTAAGCGCCGATAGCGTTTCCGGGTTTCGGTGGCACGCCATGGTTGTGCACCCATTCGCGCCGCTGTTCAAAGGGCGTGCTGACGTAGTCACGCATTAAGGTCATGGCCTGTTCCGTCACAATCGTTTTCAACCATTGTTCGGCTTCTACCCGCAACCCTTCCTCCATCGGCAGATTCGCCCCGCGTACTATCGCGCGCTTGGCGGCGGTAACTGACACCGCCGATTGACGATTCAGACCTTCGGCAATTTCGATGGCGCGCTCGCGGGCATCTTCCGCAAGCTCGGTCACCAGTCCCAACTCGAGCGCTCCCTGCGGCGACACTGTGCGGCTACGCATGAGGAAATCCATCGCGCGGCCGTAGCCGATAATACGCGTGAGTAGTTGCGAGCCAGTGCCGGTCAGTATGCCGAGCGCGACTTCGGGAAAACCGATTCGATAATCACCGCGCTGGGCGACCCGGATGTCACAATTAAGCGATAGCTCAAGTCCGGCACCCATAGTGTCGCCGGTCATGCCCACCACAACGGGTTTGTCGAGATAAGCGAACGAACGCAGCAAGGTGTGATAGCCGTAGATGAGTCCGTGCGCTGCCATGCGCAAGCCGTCCAGGTCGTCGCCCATGTCGACCAGCTCCTCGACGCTGTAATGGGTTATGTAGCGATCGGGTACGGCCCCGGTCAATACAACGACGCGTACATCTGGCTCACGCCAGCGTGCCAACAGCTCGTTCAATTCCACGGTCGCCTGCGCGACGAGATAATTGGTCGGCGGATTCTTATAGCCGGCAATGACGATTCCGTCGCGGGTTTCGATGTCCCAGTACTGCATGAATGACTCCTGCGCCATGGCGCGTTCGCGGGCGGGTGCCCGGCTCTTCTATAGCGTAGCGTTTTGGCGTAGGCGGTTCGAGTGGCCATGCAGGTCAAGCAGTCGCGCACGCGCCTTGGTCACCTAGAAGAGTGGGTTACGCGGTGCCATACCGACCAGCACGCGACCGACGTCTTCGGTCACGTGGGTTTGCAATTGCATGTGGTGTCGCGCGACTTCCAGATCGCGAGCGGCGCGATCAAACGCGGGATCAAGAACCGCACTGGTGCCTGCGATATCTTGCATGAGGTGCAAGGACTGCAAAGCACATTCCGCGGCCCACACGATAGCCAGGCGTACTCGCGCAATATCGTTCACCTCCATCACCTCACCGGACAGAACAGCCTGCCAGGCCTGTTCAACATTCTGATACAGATACGCGCGGCCAGATTCCAGCGCAGCTTCAGCACGCGCCAGGGAGATTTGCGTGCGGGGTTCTTCCCGTGCGGGGAGCGCGCCTGCAAAAGGTGTTCGATCGAGAAGGGGGCGCAATGCGTCCATTGCGCCCCGCGCCATGCCGCACACGGCTGCCGCTTTACTCATGGCCAAGCGTAGTGTGAGCGGGATGCGCCAGGCCGGCGAGCCGTGCAGCGGCGCGGTCGCCAAATCGAAGCTACGCTCAGTCGGCACGAGTACATCGACAAGTTCGAAGTCGTCGCTGGCGGTGCCGCGCAGGCCACTGGTGTTCCAGGTGTCATGGAAAATGGCCTCACTTGCGCGACTGAAGACGATGCGCGTGAGCGGTGCACCGTTGGCCCGCGAGCACGGACCGTTCGCGTCATGAACCACGCACATTGAGGCCAGCCAGGTCGCGTGCCGACAACCGCTGGCAAAACGCCACCGGCCGCTGATGCGATAGCCGCCGTCAGTCTCTATTGCTTGCCCGCTACCGACGACGGTCAGGGCAACGGTTTGACGTGGGTTCGCGGAAATCATGTCGCGCACAACTTGCGGGTGCAGAAAAGCGTTCACACACGCATTTGATTCCGTTCCGACCATGGCGCACCAGCCCGTTGAGGCGTCGCCGCGGCACAACTCTTCGAGCACATGCAGGTATTCAACAGGCTCAAGTGCAGGGCCATCGAATTCGGGTGTCAATTGCAAATTGAAACCCTGGATACTGTGCACCGCATTCAACACGGCCTCAGGCAGGCGACGGGATTCCTCGATCGTCGCGGCCTGCGCGCGGAACAGCGGACGAAGCGCCGTTGCAGATTCGATCATTGCGTTCATTGTGGTGATCCAGTTCCTGAGTGCGACAGCCGGTGCGGTGCATGTCATGGTGTGGTGAGGGCACGTGTTTGATGATGCCTCTGGTTCTGCGGACTTTTTCCAGAGGCCAGTTTATAGCTGCTATCGCGCGGCTAAGCAAAGGTCACGTGGACCGATTGCAGGGCGCTTTGCTGGGCGCATCATTCGCGCATTCAGCGAGACTTGCACATACCTGTGAATCGGGGGCATCGTCGTATGCCAATGGTTCCCATTGGTTGTGCGTGCAGGTGAAAGGTGGATTACGGCAACATGTTATGCCGCACGCTGATGTATAAGTCCTCAACTTTCTTACGTGCCCATGGCGTTCGTCGCAAGAATTTCAAGCTCGATTTGAGCGACGGGTTGTGGGTGAAACACTGAATGTTGATGCGCCGGCCGAGTTCGGTCCAACCGAAATACTGGTGCAACGCGAGCACGATCTGTTCGAGGGTTTTGTTGTGCAACGGGTCGTTCTGACGACGCTCTTCGGATTGTTCGCCGGTCACGGCTTGCTGCCTATCGGGCAGGGGGCCGGGTGATGCGGGTGATCAGTATTGTGAGATTGGAACATGGGCAATGCGCAGGTGGTTTCAATAGTAGTGTACTCAAATTCCGCACCCTTACCGCACGATATCGAAGGTTGTACTTCTAAGGCGATATCCCAGTCCATATCGCGCTGTCGGTTGGCGAAAGTGGTTGGCGGTGCGCGCCTGGGATGCTCACTCGAGAGTCAGCCATTTGATGTCTGTTCCAGCGCCGCGCAGTGCGTGGGCTTCCAGCGTAAGCACCACGCCGGCCAGAAAATTAGATTCAATACGGCAACCCAATGCGGTCGGCCGAGTTGCCTTGAACCAGGGGCGTCCGTCACCGTAATCACTATTCATCACGGTATCGGCAGCGGTGAAATAGCGCCGTACGATGACCTCGTCGAGCGATGTGCCCGCAGTGAGTAAAGCCTGCTCCAGATTGACTGTGCACCGTTCACGCTGTGCCGCCCAGTCATTCTCGTCGACGACCCGCGCAGTGTCGTCAAGCGGATAAATATTGCTCACGTAGATGTCGCCATCGACGCAAACGGTTTGCGAGAACGCCGGCCAGAGCGGGTGCGGTGTTCGTTGCGCGTTCTGGCCGGCCCCCAGATACGCTTCCGCATCGACCACCATGCGACAGGCTGCCGATCCAGGTATCCGCACATTCAGCAATGTGATGACCGGTGCAACGCCACCCAATGCACAAGCCGCGGCTGCGGCTAGGTCATCAACATCGGTCTCGGCATCGATGAAACATTTCACACTGACCAAATCCGCCAGCTCGCTGCCGGTGTCTTCGAGCGCTGAGCGCAAGCGTGCAACCATAACGCTGAATGCTGCCGTCGCAGAGTCGGCCGCTATATCAATACCGCCGAGGAGGACTTTTTCGTCCACACAGAGCGCCGTTGCGATTTCCGGCACCGCCAGCCGACGGCGCCGATGTGCGGCGCCATCGAGTGCTTCGAGTTCAATTTCAATTAACTGGCCTGGGCGCGCCAGAGCGGCAATCGGGATCACGGTGGTGGCCGTCCGGTCGGCGGCGAAATGTTCTGCGAACACCTGGGCGGCGGTCGCGAGGTTGGCAGGTTCTTTAACGTACAAGCGGGCCCGCATGACGTCGTCGAAACTCGCACCCGCAGCCCCCATGCTTTCCTGCGCGATTGCGAGGATTGCATCAATTTGCGTTTCAACGTCGTGACCGAGGATGTTGCCGTCACGGTCGATGGCCGTTGTTCCGGACTGCAAAACGAGATCGTTCATCCTGAGTGCTCGTGAGTAGTTCGCCTTCGCTTCAAGCGGGCGCCCGGAACTGATATTAATTCTGCGCGTTGCGCTCATGTCAAAGTACCTCGCTATAGGCGTGAGCTAAGCCAGTGCATATTGTCGCACTGTCCGCAGGTCCTCATCCTAACCGGTCAGACCGTTCGCTGAGCCGACCATCTCGCATCGATGCCCACCGCGCATTCCCGGCTCGACCTCGGGTTGCCTCCGCATGCTATGTTCCCGCTCAGCGGAGTGCGCGCCTGCCGTTATGGTTCGTTCCATTCGTCGTGTCTAACAAATTTCGCAGGAAAATTTAATATGAAGATCGGCATGAATTACCGGAACTGGGGGCCACACGCAAATCGCGACAATTTGCTGGCTTGCGCGCGCATCGCTGATGAATCGACCCTGGATTCGATTTGGGTCAATGATCATATCGGGTTCCCGCCGGACGCTTGGCACAACGAGTTCGGGATATCTGAGGACATGGGAACAATTATGGCGTCGCCCCGGGCTATCTGAGCGAAGAATTTGCGGCGCTCGGCGTGTCTAAAAGTAAGCGCGGTAAATTGACCGATGAGTTGCTCGATATTCTCCATCAGGCATTTTCCGATCCGTCGGTCGAATGCAACGGCCAGTCACTCGTTCTCGCACCACAGCCGAAGCGCCCGCCGTTCTATATCGGAGGCGGGCCAGACATCGCGATACCGCGCGCGGTCAAACGCGGCGACGGCTGGATGCCAGTCAGTATCATGCCCGAAGATCTCAAACCTATGATCGACGATATGCAACAGCAAGCTGCAGATGCCGGCCGCGGGAATTTGGAAGCGGTAGCGATGAAAACGTTGCCACTCGATAACCTGAATGCGGCGGTTGAGCTTGCTCAGGCATATCGCGAAGCCGGCGCCACGCACTTCGTACATACGCAGGACTACAGCAGTCCAGAGCAGTACCAGGAGTTGGTCGATATCGTGACCAGCGAGATCCAACCGGCGGTGCGATAGGTGAGCTTCGGCGTCGCCGCTACCCCTCGTGGCGGTGCACCACTCAAATGATGTACAGCGCTCGCGACACGACCCGGGCGCTCTACGCGGCCTGTCGTTTGCTCGTCTGCAGCCGCAGTTTCAATCGATTGAGGAACAGCAGCAATCGGCACACCCGGCGTACGAATGGCGCAGATAGCGCTGCTGAGCCTGCCAGCCAGGTAAAGTTTCCTGAGAAAAACGCTTTCGCGGCGGGATTCAGCTCGGAACGAATCAGGTTCCAGACATCACCTAGTGTCAGCTTGCTGGCGAGGCGCCGTTGGTGGGCTGGGTCGTGCAGGACATCGGCGTTGGTTGGCAGCCAGGCGACGGCGGCGACGTCCTCGCGCTGCGGGCGCATGCAAAACGCCTCAAGGGCACGGTAAGCGCGCGCGCGAAATTCCAGGCTGTGCGGATCGACCAGCGTTGTCGCTGCTAACTCGTCGCAATATTTCAAAACCCCTTGATGCACGGCGCGCGCGAAGTCGAGCACCGCGGGGTCGCGGCTGTCGTCCTTGAAATAAGCAACGAACTCTCCGTCTTGCTCTACATAACCGTCGACACTGCGGTGGTCGGACGCAGTGAACAGATGCTCGATCAGCAATGCACTGTTAAATTTGAACAGCCAACGCGATTGCAACGGGCTACTGACCTGCGCTCCTGGTTCCGAGATGAATGCAAAGCCGGGACCGCATGCTGAGAAGTCGTTATGTTGGCGACGGATGCCGAAGTAGTAACCACGTGCTTCATGCGGGCACGCGGTCTGTCTGAGTACCTGATTAAGCGCGCGTTGGGCATTCAGGAACCAGCCGATGTCGACCAGGGCCCACGTGGTGTCGTCGTACAATCCGGCCTGACGCAGGTAGCTTTCACATCGCTCGCGGCGCTCCCGCGTAGCGGTATCAGCGAGCATGGCTAGCGGTTCACTAGCCAGCAACGCACGCAGCGCATGGATTTCGCTATCGCTAAGTTCCCGCGCAAGAGTCGCACTATCAAACCCATGCTGTGCGAGCGTCGTGAGTACCTCGGTCGTATCGAGTGCCAGACGTTTCAATATGGCCTGGCCACTGTGAGCCTGCGAAGGGCGCCACGCCCATTCCAAATCAGCCGCTTGCGCTTCGGCGAGGGATGCGAGATACCAGGTTTGCCGTGACCCGTACAGATAATCGCACTGCGGGTCGCCATCGACACGCATGGTCTGGGCAATCTTGTGCATGATCTGGCCGTCGCGCGAAACGAAATAAAGACGCTCGATGCCGCGAGCGCGAGCGTCTTTCAGCACCCACGCGACGAAGGCGCACAGCACTGGCGCAACTACGTTGGCTGTTACACGTGCCAACTGCCCGTCGAAAGAGGAATTCCCTGACAACGCCAGGCGGGTCGAGCGCTCAACGCCGGACGCGGCGCATAACCAGGCGGGTGCGCTACGGCGCGGGCGCGGCAGTTGCTCATAGCGGTTTGGTGCAATTTCGGTGTAATGCGTGGCGTTGATTCCAAGGCGTTTGGGTACCGCTACATCGCTATGGGTGTTGTCGCCGTAGTGATTGAGCTGCGCCGGACTGATAGCGAGATGCGTAAGGACATGCTCGAACAGATGACCCGAATGCTTGGAGACGCCAAGATCGCCGGAGACGAATACCGATTCGGGCGCGACTGGTGCAACGTGTTCGCGCAACAACTCGCAAATGAATTCGGTCGGCAAATACATATCGGACAGGAAGACGACTGTGGCGTCTTCCCGCAGCAGGCGCCGGACCATTTCAGCGTTGGCGTGAATAACGCGTGTTAGTTGTCGCTCCACGTTTAACTCGCACGCGCGCGCCTGGTCGCGCTCAAGGCCCCAGGCTTCTAATTCAGGAAAATGCTCGAATATCTCGGTAAAACGACAGTCATCGCGCGGCGCACTGGCCTCGCGAGCGCGCTGCTCTGCGGCGCGCCTGGCGCGGTAGTAGTCAGCGGCCGAGAAGTCCTGCGTACCGCGTGAGTGCAGCGCCTTAGCGACCAGATGATAAGCAATGGTGGGGCGGAGCAGAGGGCGCGTGATAAGCGTGTCGTAAACATCGAAGCTGTATACGGTGCTACTCATCTACCGGGCCTGTTTGGCGGAACGACTTGAGCGCAAACGAACACGTAGGTCGTTACCGGCTTGCAGAACAGATAAAGCGGCCCGTACCGGTCGCTCCGACAGTGCGGCGGATCCGGCCAGCCAGGCGAAATGCGCGGCGAAATAATCGCCCTTTGCGGTACTTAAGTCGTGGCGGACCAGCGACCAGACGTCGGCGAGGCTGAGTCGGCTTGCGAGCCGACGTTGGTAGCGTTGGTCATGCGATTGTTCGGCATTGGTCGGTAGCCATGCGATGCCACGCACATCCTCAGCAGTTGGCGCCATGCAAAAATCGTGCATGGCGCCAAATGCGTACTCGCGAAACGCAGTGCGATGCGTTTCGATCTCGGGACTAAGACAGATTTCATCGCAATAGTGCAGAATCGCTGTGTGCAAAGCGCTCGCGAAATCGAGTACTTCGGCATCGCGCGAGTCTTTATTGAACGCGGGGGATATGGTTTCGCCATCGCGGACATAGCGGTGCGTGGATGGGTGGTCAGCGACGGTGAACACGTGTTCCTGCAATAGGATTGTGGTTAGTTTGAAGAACCACCGGCCATTTAGCGGGCTTGTCAGTCCGCTGTCTGGATGGCTAACGAACGGACTTGCGCCGCCGGCTGAGACGAGCGGAACATGTGCGGGCGCGATGCCGAAGTAGTAGCCGTGAATCGGAGTCGAGATACCAGCTTGGTCGAGCATGCTCTTGAGCGCGCGCTGGCACTGGAGAATCCATCCAATGTCGACGAGGGCCCAGGTCTTGCCGTCGAGAAGGCCTTGCTCGCGGAAATACCCGAGCGCGAGCTCACGACGCTCGGCAGTCACCTCGGCCAAAACGCTTCGCAGGGGTTCACTCGTCAACGCCCCGGACAATATGCTGAGATGATGGTCAGACAACGGGTGCGCTAGTGTTTCCCGACCCAGACCAAGCTTTTCGAGCTCTTGACGAACCTTGTCGGTATCTATTTCTAGGCGCCGCAGGATGTCGTCACCGCGACGCGATTTAGTGCGGGTCCAGGCCCATTCGAGCGATGATTCCGTCACATCGATGACCGCAGGTAATAACCAGGCCTGGCGCGAGCCATACAGGTAGCGACACTCCGGATCGCCATCACGACGGAGCCTAGTCGCGATTTTGAAAAAGATCTGGCCGTCGCGAGCCGCGAAATACAATCGCTCTACACCGCGTTTACGGGCATCGTCCAGTACCCATGCGACAAACGCGAGCAAGATCGGACCGACGACATCGCTCGCCAGCCGGGCAATCGAATCATGACGTTCATCGCCGTCGCTCAGTGTGACCCGCGAGGCGCGCGCGATACCTTTTGCGCCGATAGTTCGGTCCGGATAATCGGCGCTTTTTTGTACGGCCTCGTAACGATTGGGTAGTGCGCTTTCGCACTGCTGCGCAGTCATGCCAAGACGCCGTGCGACTTTGACATCAGCGTGTTGATTATCACCAACGTGGATAAACGAGCTGGCGGGTAGGTCGTAGTGGCGCATCACATATTCGTATAGACGCCCGGTGTACTTGCCTAAACCCAGGTCGCCGGAAACGAATACTCGATCGCGCTCGACCGGGGCTATATGCAGACACAGCAATTCCCAGATGAAATCGCCGGGTAAGTACATGTCAGAAAGGAAGATGACGTGTTCGTCGTCGGCCAGTGCGCGCCGCACAGTGTTGGCCATGACCGCTATCGGTCTCGTCAGTGATCTCTCTGTGGCCAGCTCCGCTGCGATTGCCTGGGCGGGCGTGACTCCCCAGTCTTTAAGGGCGTCGAAATGGTCGAAAATATCGGCAAGGGTACAGTCGTCCTTGGGCTTAACGGCTGTCCGCGCTTGCGCTTCAGCGCGTATGCGCGCGTCTCGGTACTGTAGTGCGGTGAACGTGCCTGAGCTTGCGCCGTGCAGTTGTTCGCCCACGTTGATGAACAAGTCCGTTGGCAGCGCTACGGTGCGAGTTAACAGCGTATCGTAGACATCAAATGAAAAGATGCGTTTCACGACGCCTTGCAAACCTCGCTGAGCAGATTGGCATAGTTGTCGACCATCGTTTCCATCGCAAAATCCTTCGCCCGCACCACCGACTGTTCAGCGAGACGATGGCGCAGATCGCGATTGGCGATCAGGTTGTCGAGTTCGATGCTGAGCGCCTCGACAGAATCGTTCTCGACGAGCTGTCCCCAGCGACCGCCCTGCAATATCTCCGCCGGCCCACTCGGACAATCACAGGCCACGACGGGTAGACCAAGTGCGAGCGCCTCAAGCAGGACGTTGGGTAAGCCTTCCCAGCGCGAACTCAACACGAATAAATCGGCCCGGGCCATCCAGCGCCATGGATTGGCGTCAAAGCCGATGAAGTCGATGCGGTCCTCAACGCCGAGTTGGGCTGCCTGTGCACGCAGCGCGGTTTCTTCGTCACCGCTGCCGAGCAGCCACAGGCGCCAGTTGGGAGTGGTTAATCGGGCCAAAGCGCTGATCAGTACATCGAAACCTTTCTGACGATGCAGACGACCAACTGCCACCAGACGTATTTCCTCTGATGATGCGCCGATGTCGAGCGACGCTTGGGCCTGTTGGTTGAGCGCGGCAGCATCAACGCCATTGTAAATCGTCGTAATACTGTCCGGCGAAATCGCGTAAGAGTCTGTCAGATCCGTTGCTGCAGGGTGCGATACTGAAACGTGATGCGCGGCACTAGGGTAGTACGCGCGCACTGCCCGTGCGTGGAGTCCGTTCCAGGGCAGCGTGGCTAATTCTTGCGACAGATAGTTTCGGTCAGAAAGGACGACAGGCGTGTCAAAGCGATACCAGTGTTTCGCCATGAGGCAGACTAAATTCGTAAGTGGCAGAAAACTCAAAATCACATCAGGTTGGGTGGCGCGAACGTGACGGCCGAGCATCAGCATCGCACGGCGCAACACTCTGATGTGCGATGCGAGACGCCGATGGCCAGCGATGGCACCGGCTGCTTGTCGATCGTCGCGACTGGCGAGCGGGCGCAGCAACAGCGCCGCGAGCTGATCAGTAATTAATGCATCAGGACTGGTCATGGGCCGGGTCAGAGCCAGCGGGCGCGCTGTCGTGAGATCTGTGACACGCACATCAGGATGGACCTGTTGGCGGATGTCGCTCCCCAACGTCAGTGCAATTTGGGCACTAAAATCTTCGCGCTCAAGCTGGTTGGCGATATTAACCATGACGCGTTCCGCCCCTCCGCCGGTGAGCGAGTCGATGGCGAACAAAATCCGCCGCTTGGTCTGGATGTCAGCCAAGTCGACCACGGCATCAGCGCACGTTGGCGCGCAGCAACGGGGCGATCAGGCGAAGCGAGCGTGCGCCACTCTGCGCGATGCGCTTGGGTGTGGCGAGAATATGCCGCAGTTTTCGCCAGCGCGGAAATACCGCCCGATCAAATTGATCTTGTAGCATGATCCTCGAACTATGCGTCGGGAGCGCCTCATCTGCGACGCTGGGACGAGTTGTCGCAAGCAGCGGCGCCTTTTCTGTCAGTCCCAGGCGGGCCAGCACAGCCGTCGCCGCTGCAGCCGTATCAAGACGTGAGAGGCGCGGTTTGCGAGCGCTTTCGCGCGCGTCAGTTGCCGCTTCAAGCGCGACCTGAAAGTCAGCATCAGTACGGGCGAAGGTCTGCCACATAGGCAGGTAGAGATGCGAAAACGCCGTGTGTTTATGACTGTGGACCCATGCTTTGGCGTAGATGTCGGCGTAACTTTGTTCGAAATCGTGCAAGCCTGTCAGTGCATGCGATTGCAACAGACGAAACCCTTTGACCTGCATGGCCTGGATCATGGCGGTTTCTGGCCGCAATGGATTGTCGTCACGAAGGACTGACAGTGCACTGCCGACCAAAGCGGTGCGATAGAGGTGATTACCAGCCGGGCGCTTGCAACCCATGAGCTTGTCCAGCACCAAGCCCTGCAAGGCGAATACGTCAGGGTGAGCAGTCTGTGCGCCGTGAAGCAATTCAAGCAGTTGTGGAACGACCAGTACGTCGGCGTCGATACACAGCGTCCAGGCGCGATTTACTTCGAGACCCGCTTCAAGACTGCGGCGCAAGGCAACGTCGAATCGCTCTCCAGATACGCGCTTGCAAATGGCATCTGGCAGCAGCTTCTCCAATTGCTGCACACAGAGATCGGCAGTTCGCTCGCCGCACTCGCGGACGACGACGCACACGTCACTGCCGCGATCACTACTCATCACGCGAAGTTTCGGCCTCATTGGGTGATTTTCTGAAAATAAAGAAATAGCCGGTCGTCGCATCGAGCGAGGGCAGTAGTTTGTCGAGCAGCTCAAGCACTAGAGCGAGTGGCACGAGTAGTGGCGACAAACATAAGGCGATTAGCCGCTGGCGCGCAGACCCGATCGCAAAGCGGCGCAAGATCAGCACTGATAGCGCCGAAAAATAGCCGTTGCGCTCACGTATCGAAAGGCACCGGAAGTCGCGAAACATCCACGTCAGCCCATGCAGCGTATAGCGGTAGAAATCAAACGGCTGATCATGGATGCCGAGCATGAATGGTGTTGAGCCGATCACGATGCCACCGGGCTTTAGAACCCGTTCAATTTCGCTGACAGCCTGCAACGGACGTTGGACGTGTTCCAGCACTTCCATGACGACGACGACGTCGAGCGAAGCGGATTCTATTGCCGGTATATCTTCGATGCTGGCGATGATATCGGGCTGACGCGCGCTATCAATATCCAGTGAGCGAAACTTCCGACCGCTGCTAATGAGCACTTGCTCAATCTCGCCGCCGGCGCCGATACTGATTATTTCGTCGTTATCGTTGGTGCAGTAGGTGTCAAGCGCGTTCTCAAGCCAGGTGTAAAGATGGCGTCTCGAGCGCTGCTTCGACAGCGCATATAAACGGCGTTCCAGAGCGTTCAAGAGTTTCATCGGCAGCGCTGCAATTCAGGCTGCCTCAGGCAGCGCCTCGCCGAGCCAGCGCCGTGCCCAAAGTTCGGCGGTGAGGACGAGCCAACGGCCACGGGCCGCCTGCGCGCTATCCAGGCCGCGCAGTTCTCCTGCGGAGTCAACCGCGTCAGGATTGAGCACACCGGACTGCATCAGCATGCCGTCACTGACGCAGCTGGTTGCCCACGCATCAAAACGTTTGTTTCGCCACGTTTCGAGTGGCGTACTAAAGCCTTTTTTACGCGCGGAGACGATCGACGCAGGCAGAAATTGCTGCGCTATCAGTTTGAGCACGGCCTTGCGTTCGCCGTTTGCGTAGTTGATGGAAGTCGGGAACTGGAAGGCCAGTTCAACCACTTTAGGATCAAGGAACGGTACGCGTGCCTCAACGCCATAAGCCATGCTGGCACGGTCAACTTTAGTGAGAATGTGGTCGACCAAATACAGGTTCATATCCGCGTAGCGGGCCGCATCTACTGGTGCGAGATCACGACGAAAAAATCGCGCTAGTGTTGAACTCGCCGAGTCTTTCAGATTGGCCCTGAACGATGCACCGAGTAACGGTATTTGGTCATCGTCATTGAGACATCCCTCATAGGCAAAGTAGCGCTGTAAATCACTGTCATTCAAACTCCGATCAGCAAGGAGCCCGGCCAAGCGCAAGGTCCGCCAAAGTTTTCTTTTCGCCCCGCTAGCGGCCGCCAGGGGGCAATCGAAATCATCATAACGCCGATATCCTGCGAACAGTTCGTCGGCGCCATCCCCGCCTATATTGACGACGGTATTGTGGCGACGAGCCAACTCGGACACGGCCATAAACGGTAGTGGCCCGTTGGGATCAAATGGCTCGTCGTAGAACTCACCCAGAGCGATTAACTTCGCGCTCAAATCGCTCGCTTCGATGACTTGCTCGTGATGTTCGGTCGAGAAATGTTGTGCCACGATGCCGGCCCAGGCGCGCTCGTCGCTATCCCGATGATCGAAGCCGATAGTGAACGAGCGCAGCTTGGACACACTCGGGGTTGCCAGCGCCACCAGCAAGCTGGAATCAATCCCACCACTGAGGAAACAACCGACTGGCACGTCCGACACGAGCTGCTTGTCGACCGCAGCGGACAGCGCATCGCGCAGTCGCCAAGCGGCTTCGGCGAGCGGCATGGTGGTTATTTGTGGCCGGAGTTGCCAGTAACGCTTCACTTCAATCTTGCCGTCTCTTACGACTGCAAAGTGGGCGGCGGGGAGCTTATGCATACGCTTGAAAATCGCCCGCTCGTGAGGGACGTAGCCAAACGCGAAAAAGTCGCGCAGCGCGTCATTATCAAGTTCGCGTGCGAAAGCCGGGTCGGCGACTATCGCTTTCGGTTGCGAGGCGAACGTGAAATTCCCGGCATACTGCGCGTAGTACAGCGGTTTGACACCGATGGGGTCGCGCGCCAGTAACAACACCTCGCGATTGGCGTCCCATAACGCAAACGCGAATATTCCCTCCAGTCGCCCCAGCATGTCCTCGCCCCATTCTTCCCACGCATGCAGTAGAACTTCGGAGTCGGAAGCGGAACGAAAAACGTGTCCAAGCTCGCGCAGGTTCGAGCGTAGTTCGCGATAGTTGTAGATCTCACCGTTGCAGCTTAACCAAACGCTACCGTCTTCGTTAGCCATTGGCTGGCGGCCTGCGGCAGATAAATCGATGATAGCCAGGCGTCGGTGGCCGAGTATGACCCGACCTTCGGCGAGAATCTCGACACCGCGACCGTCAGGTCCGCGCTGCGTTAGCGTATCGAGCATCCGATCGAAGCTCGCAGGGGACAAGTCCGCGCTCGAACGAATAGTGCCAAGGATGCCGCACATGGATTATTCGGAGCGGGCTTCGCAAACCAGGTACTGGCACGAATACCAGCTTGGCGGCCGACCCAGCAGTTGACGGGTGCGGCCCCATAGTCTTCGTAGCATCGAGGCGCGCATTTGCGGCATGAGGCCCAGGTTCACCACGCGAAATCCAGACCCCGAGATAAACTCGCAGAATTCCGCCTGATTCCATTCGCGTACATGTTGCGGATGCATGGAGCGAATGCACGCCTGACCGCGTAATACGTCGCGCTCAGGCGTCGATAGCACGAGCGCTCCATGCGGTGCGAGGTGGGCACGAATAAACTCCAAACAGGCGCGCGGGTCGACCAGATGTTCAATAACGTCCGCGCAGATAATCACATCGAATTGGCGCCCGATGCGTAAGTCTGCAACCTCAAGATTGACCGCGTGGAATGACGCGCGCGGTAAAATACGTCTCGCCAAAGCAGCGGTATTCGGTTGGTCAACGATATGTACATCGACCTTGCCGTCATCGACCAACGTGGCGAGTTTGCGCGGCGGACCACTACCAACATCCATAACGCTACCAGATCCTCGTTGCCGAACCAGTTTCGCGGCCAAGGCATAGACGTCGTACTGATACAGGCTCGCCGTGGCGATGCGCGCTTCTGACCAATACTCAGTCTCGTCGCTGGGGTCATAGGTTGTTTGAACTAGGTTCTCTGTATATCCCGACTTGATACAAAACATCGAGTCTTCCACCACCTTGGTCATCCACCCTGTTCTTGCTTAATGCCCGATATCGCGGGATATTTCGAGGCCGAACGTACGTATGGACGCCCGGTGCCCGCCAAGTATACGACGCACTGCGGGCAGCATTGGGACGTGCTTCATGGTATCGAAGCGTATTGCTGTCCGCTCCCGTAACTAACACTCGATGCAGCCCTACCGTGCTTCGTTTGTGAACGTCACGGGAGGGGAGCGCTCGCAAGGTGTTAATGTCGCTATGCGCTACACACCAGCATCAGATTTACGCGCGCGATAGGCGAATGCGCCCGTGTTCAGAATCGATTGCCAATCCCGATCTGAGCGAGCCCGGCCATTGCGGCGTCGCCACATCCAATAGAGCCGATGCAGGCACAACAGCGGTTTAATTAACGCGGTTGACCAACGCGGCGAGAGACCGACAAACAGGCCCTCGCGGAACAGCGCGTGGATAGCCAGATAAGCACCGTCCCCAAACACGAACTCAGTCTCCAGGCCGGCGTCTTGCAAAGCGGACCACACGCCATGATGCGTCATGTTGAAATAGCTTGCCCAATCGTGAAACGGGATGAGGTAGGCCACTGTGCCGAAATACATCCCGCCCGGCTTGAGCACTCGCGCAACTTCTCTGAGCATGACGCTCGGGTGTTTGATGTGTTCGAGAACTGCGAGTGACATGACGAAATCAATTGAATTGTTGGCGAATGGCAGGGCGTGCGCGTCGGCCCACAGAGGCGCGTGCGGGTGGTTGTAGTCAAAACCGACCCAGCGATATCCGGCTTTCTCGAGCGTGGCCCGATAAGCGCCAGCACCACAACCCAGGTCCAGGCACACGCTGTCGGGGGTCGCCGCGCGCGGGATGTAGGTGGCCATTTCGGCGCTCAAATGGACAGGTAACTGTGCGGGATCAAACTCGACTTCGGGCGCAGAATGCGGGCGCATCAAGCCGAATTGTGGTTCTGGACCGTCAACCCCAGGACCGATGTTGATGCCGATTTCAACGCGCTTGGGTGCGGTTAAGCGCAGGTCATAGGGGCCGGGCTCCAGCTTCGCGAATGTCGCACTGCATGCTTGGCAAGCGGCGCGCTCTGCGTCGAACACCAGCTTGCTGTGGCAGTTAGGGCAAGCCAGTAGATCCTGAAATTCGCTGGCCGAGTTCATGTTTTCAGGTAGCCTTGGGAGAACACCTTAGCCCGCGCGGGATGGGCTACGAACCGTTCCGAGCCAGGGCAACTAGCCGGCGAGGTCGTAGGCCTCGAGTTGCGGGTTGGTCATTTCCTCAAAGAACCGTGCGCGCGACCATGGCCAGCTTGCGGGCACGCCATTTTTGTCCAGATACCAACTGTTACAACCAGTCGCCCAGATGGATTTTTTGGCTGCTTCGCTGCGCTCAACTTCGAAATTCTCGGTCGCTTCAGGGGACGCGCTGATTTGCGCGCAGCGTCCGGCACGAATCTCCTCCATCAGGCGCAGGATATAGCCGACCTGATATTCAGCGATTTGAATCAGGGAGAAGTTGCCGACCGGTCCATTGGGTCCGTTGAGCATGAAAAAATTAGGAAATTCTGGAATCGAGATCGACAGGTAGGCGACGGGGTGTTCGGACCAAACATCGTCCAGATTGACACCGTCCCGCCCGAGCACCGTGGTGGGGCGGATAAAGTTTTCGGCGTTGAAGCCCGTCGCGACGACCAGTACATCGAGCTCATGCAGCACGCCATCTTTAGTGCGCACGCCGCCTGCTTCCACGGCATCGATGCCCGACGTCACCAGGTCGGCGTTCGGATGTTGAATCTTGTCGTAAAAATCGCCTGAGAAAATCAGACGTTTACAACCCGCGCGATAGTCGGGTCGCAGTTGCTTGCGGAGTTCGGGGTCGCGGACGTTATCTTCCAGATTAGCCAGGCAGGCGCCCTCGACTTCCTTCATTTCTGCCGACTCGGCGTCGATAACCGCGTTCGAGAAAATCTCGAAATCATCGTTGACCTGTTTGCGGATAGCCTCGAGCTTGCTGGGGTCTCGGCGAAACGCTGCTTTTTCTTCGTCCGTGTAATCGACGACGTCAATCGGCATGATCCATTGGGCCGTGCGCTGAAATAAATCGAAGTGCGCGACTTTTTCGACCAATGCGGAAGTGATTTGAATCGCGGTCGATCCGGTACCAATCACGCCGACGCGTTTGCCTTCCAACGCGACACTGTGATCCCATCGCGCGCTATGGAAGCTTGCGCCGGCAAAGCTATCGAGGCCCGGGATGTCGGCGACTTTCGGGTGATGTAAAACGCCGGTCGCAGCGATGACGAAATCGGCTACATCCTCTCGTCCGGTTGACGTTCTGAGGTGCCAGCGGCCGTCGCGGAATTCGCAGTGCGGTACCGCTTCATTGAAACGAATCGATTCGCGGACCTCGTATTTGTCGACGACTGATTCGAAATAGGCATGAATCTCGGGGCCCGGCGCGAAGGTGGACGTCCAGTTCGGATTGGGTTCGAAAGAATAGGTATACATGTGCGCGGGTACGTCGCAGGCGATGCCGGGGTAGGTGTTCTCGCGCCACGTGCCACCGATGCGGTCCGTTTTCTCGTAGATGACGTAGTTGTGGTAGCCTGCTTCACGGAATTTGATAGCCGTAAGAATACCGGCCATCCCGGCGCCAATAATGACGATGCGCAGATCGCGATCGGTCGCAGTTGCGGTGGTCATAGTCAACTCTCCCAAGCGCCGTACGACAGTGTGCGAACGTGCTCGTCGTTTTAATTCAAGAGGGGCTGGCGCGATGAGGCGAGTGACAGCGTCGTCGCCAATTCAGCCAGCTGGGCCGAAATACTAGCGCATTTCCCATCACAGGTTTAACGCTGTCCGAGGTGACCCGTGCGAAATTACGTAATTCTGAATCCATTTCGGGTGTCGTGCGGCGTGTCGGAATGGGGCCGGTAACAGGGCGGGTAGGCGGCTATACTCGTTAGCTGTGAACGGCAACCGGGGGGAGAAATGGCCGAGTACGTGAGCATCGAACAAGCGCGCGCAGCAAGCGGGATGCGGCTGATTGTGGCTGAAGGGGTGCCCGGGCCATGGGCCGAAGGTATTCGCGGCGTCCTCGACGCTAAAAAAATCTCCTACGTTCGCGGGCGATTCGATATAACGAGTGACCACGCCGATCTCATCGCGTGGACGGCGCAGGCATCGGTGCCCGTAATCGCCTGGAACGACGAATTCCCGCGCTCTAACTGGATGGAACAGATATTTTTGGCCGAGCGCATCCAACCGGAACCGGGCCTGATTCCAGCCGTGCTGGAAGACCGTACTGTGATGTTCGGATTGTTGAGCGAACTCTGTGCGCCGCATGGTTTTGGCTGGAGCCGGCGCATTATTCTCATCGACAACGCGCTCAGAAACCCTGACCTGCCGGACGAGAACAAAGGCTTTTTCCGGCACTTCGGTGCCAAGTACGGCTATTCCGAGGCCGCCGCGGCAGCGGCGCCAGGACGGGTCGTTGAAATTCTCAACGCATTACACCAGCAACTGTCCGAGCAGCAGGCCAAAGGTCGCCGCTACTTTGTGGGTGGGCAGCTCTCGGCACTCGATATCTACTGGGCTGGCTTTTCCCACCTGATAGAGCCTCTGCCACCAGAACAATGTCCGATGCTGGACGAGTTTCGCCCGATGTACGCGAACCTTGACCCGGCAGTTAGCGCGGCAGCGACTGCTGAGCTGATGACACATCGTGAATTTATCTACGTCGAGCATCTGGGGTTACCCATGGATTTGTAATCGCAACACTCGTGCAATGATGCTGTTCCCTCCTAACGCCTCGAGGTTTGACCTGATGAGACATTTCCCGCGCCTGCTGAGCTTGTTGCTGGTGATTACGCTATCACCGACGCTGGCGTTTGCCGCCGAATTCGACCCGACCGAGCTCGACGACGAGAACGACGGCGAGAACTGGATGGCTTATGGGCGCACGCATAGCGAGCAGCGCTACTCGCCGCTGCGGGAAATCAATCACAACAACGTTGGGAAACTGGGGCTCGCCTGGTCGCTCGAACTTCCCGATGCGCGCCAGATTGTCGCCACCACCCTCGCCATCGACGGGGTGCTGTATGTCACCAGCAGCTTTAGTGTGGTCACCGCAATTGACGCGCGCACACAAAAAGTCCTGTGGACGTACGATCCGAAAGTAACTGAGCATGCCGGTAAAACGTTGCGTGTTCTTTGGGGTACAAGCCGCGGGGTCGCGTACTGGGATGGCAAGATTTTTGCGGCTGCTGGCGATGGGCGACTGATTGCGCTTGACGCAAAGACTGGCGCAGAAATCTGGACCACGATGACCGTTGAGAAGGATAGCTACTACTACGTCACGGGCGCGCCGCGCGCCTTCAATGGCAAGGTCATCATCGGTAATGGCGGCACGGAGATGGGGCCTGCGCGCGGCTATGTCACCGCCTATGACGCGAATAGCGGCGAACAGGTTTGGCGCTTTTACGTCGTGCCCGGCAATCCCGCTGACGGATTCGAGGATAACGCGCAGAAGATGGCCGCGAAAACCTGGAATGGTGAATGGTGGAAGCATGGCGGTGGCGGCAATGTCTGGAATGCCATCACTTTCGACCCCGATTACAACCATATTTACCTTGGCACCGGCAACGGCTCACCATGGAATCAGAAGATTCGGTCGCCGGGCGGCGGTGACAATTTGTTTCTGTGTTCCATCGTCGCACTCGACGCGGACACCGGACGATATAAATGGCACTACCAGACGGTGCCCGGCGAGACCTGGGACTTCAATTCTGCGATGGATATCGTGACGGTCGATTTCAATGTGCACGACCGCGAGGTCAAGGGCCTGATGCACGCGCCCAAGAATGGTTTCTTCTACATTATCAATCGTTCGAACGGAAAATTGCTGTCCGCCAAACCGTTTACGAAGGTCACCTGGGCGACCGAAGTTGATATGAAGTCAGGCCGCCCGATTGAAGTTGCCGGGTCGCGCTACGAAGACGGTGAGGTCAAAATCTGGCCGGGACCGCTGGGTGCGCACAACTGGCAGCCGATGTCCTGGAACCCGAATACGAAATTAATGTATTTGCCATATCACGATATTCCTGGCACCTATAACGACACCAAAATAAAGCACGTTGATTTCCAGGCTACAGGTTTCGAGTTTGACGTTGGCGTTGCCTACGGTGCGGACGATATTTCTCCCGACGTGGCAACCAGCGGTCTGATGGCCTGGGACCCGATCACGCAGACTGTCGCCTGGAAGATTCCTTATCCAGCAATGTGGCATGGCGGCACCATGACGACCGGAGGGAATCTCGTTTTCCAGGGACGTGGTGACGGAAAACTGTTCGCCTATCGCGCTGACACTGGTGAGAAAGTTTGGGAGTTTGATGCCAAACACGGCATCTCTGCACCACCGATCACCTATCAAGTCGACGACCAGCAGTTCATCGCCGTACCCGTCGGCTGGGGTGGTGGCGCGGCCATGCTGGGTGGTTCGATGGGTGCGCAGCATGGCTGGCCCTACGGCATGCATCCGCGGCGTTTACTGGTGTTCGCGCTGGACGGTCAGGCGGAATTGCCTCCAACGCCGCCGCCGATGTTTGCAACGCCCGTCGATGACCCGGCTTTTGAGATTGATCCTGCCTTACTGGCGTCCGGCACCGACATCTGGTCGAAAACCTGCTCCTGGTGCCATGGACCGGGCGGCGTCGCATCCGGCGGCGCGCCCGATTTGCGCGCCTCAGGGGTCATGTTAGATCTTGATGCGTTGAGCAACGTCGCTCTTGAGGGTGCGTTGACGGCGCGCGGCATGCCGAAGTTCGAGAACTACAGCAAAGAAGATATGCGTGCGGTGCAACACTTCATCCGCTCGAAGGCGCGCGCAGCGCTGGCGGAGTAATTCGCGCCTGCATGGCAGGTGTTGTGAACAACTGCTCGTCACGATAGCCGTCGCGGCGTGGTAGCGAGGTGCCAGCGGGACGCTACTGTGAATCGAGATAAAGTCGGTTCGTGCAGGATCAGGTGTACGGCGTGACTTGCATACATCCAGGGAGGTGCGGAAATGTCCACTGATAAATTTGAGCCGTATGAAATCACGGCGCCTGGACGAGCCTGGTGCGGGCTCGCGAAACCTGCGGATATCAGTTGGGTGGTCGCCCTTTTCGCAACGACAGAACACCAATTACTGTGATGGCTGCTCTTTTTGAACCGTTTCAGATCCGTGGACTCTCGCTAAAGAATCGCGTGTGCGTGTCGCCGATGAGCCAATACGCGGCGACAGACGGTTATGCCAATGATTGGCACTTCGCACATCTCAGCAGATTCGCTCTCGGTGGTTGTGGTCTTGTGTTCACCGAAGCGACCGGGGTTCTCGCTGAGGGTCGGCGAACGCACGGCGACTTGGGACTTTGGCACGATTCGCATATCGCAGAGCTACAACGCATTACCACCTTTATAAAGTCGCAGGGCTCGGCGGTCGGAGTTCAGCTAGCTCACGCGGGCAGAAAAGCCAGTGAACGACGGCCTTGGCACGGCGAGACTCCGGTTGATGCTGAAGACTCTCAGCTTCGCAATGAGAATCCCTGGCCCGCCATGGGGCCAACTACGCAACCTTATGGTGACGGCTGGCCAAGCCCGAAAATGATGACTGAGTCCGATATCCAAACAGTTATCGCGGCGTTTGGATCAGCGGCAAAACGAGCTGACGAAGCTGGCTTTGACATGATTGAAGTCTACGCCGCGCACGGGTTCCTTCTGCATCAGTTTTATTCACCTCTCAACAATGACCGAGATGACAGGTGGGGCGGAGATTTCGAGGGACGCACGAAGCTGGCGCTCGATGTCGCTTCGTCGATAAGAGAACACTGGCCGGACGACAAGCCGTTATCGTTTCGCATTTCCGCGACTGACTGGCTGGATGACGGCTGGACGATAGAGGACAGCGTGCGCCTCGCGAGGGCGCTGAAGTCACGGGGCGTCGACATCATCGATTGCTCAAGCGGTGGTTTGGGCGGCCCGTATCCAGCGCCCCGGTTCCCGATTGGACCCGCATTCCAGGCAGAACTTGCCGCGGCGGTTCGCGAAGGCGCGGACATGCCAACCATGGCAGTTGGTTTTATCTGGCAGCCGGAAGTGGCCAATGTGGTCATCGAGTCGGGGCAAGCCGATCTCGTTGCGCTCGCCAGAGAACTGTTAAGCGATCCGAATTGGGCCCTACACGCAGCGTCGAAGCTTGATGTGGATACAAATTTTTCGATGTGGGCGCCCGCATTCGGATGGTGGCTGAACAAGCGCAAGCGTGTGTTGCAGAAACTGGGTTTGGGGGAATGATGAATTTCCGGAGTCATGGGTAATCATGGGCACGATCAAACGCGAACATTAGCGGCTTAGAAGCACACATCTTTTCGAAATTGGTAGTCGCCGCAGCACGGACATGGGTTGAAATCGGTGTTGTGACGGCACGCACCAGCGCTTTTATAACCGGACTCTCCGGTTCTTCGTTGACCGAAGAGATCACCGGGACAGCGCTACACCGAATGATTGTTTGGGCATATTCATCTGGAATATCAGAAACGTATACGACGGCCTGTAGTGGCAAGCTCGACGACGTTGTGACGTGACAACTGTCGGTGCTCACTGAAATTGTCGTGCCCTCGTATAGTGGATGCGAGAAACACATCAGAGTGCCGCAGCAAGTGGACGTCGCAGTGGTGACGATGCCACCTGCTGTTAGTTTCGAGAACGCCAGTAATTCTTGTGACGACTTGTCTACTATTAATGCGTTCGCGAAATACACTACATCGATGCCACGTGCAAAGTTCGCGACTTCGACGGGCAGTGCGTTGTGCGGGCTTTTGCTCGCGGAAATCAAGCCCCGTTGGCGGCAGTCGGAACACAGGCATTCAACGTGATAGCGTACCGCCGGATCGCACAGTGTGATTCGGCAATCCCCACACCGACATTGGAGGAAGGCCTCTGGCGCATTCATGGACGGCTCTGCTTGCGGGCAAAATTCGCATGACTCATCTGCTTACGATGCCGCCATCAACAGCTAGATTCTGCCGATTAACCCAGCCCCCTTCCGGGCTCGCGAGAAAACAGATCGCATTAGCGATTTCGTCCGGTCTGCCAAACCGGCCAAGCGGCGTCATGTCTTTGATTTGGCCGGCGGCGATGGGATCGGTACCTCCTGTCGCTGCCAACATATCGGTATCCGTGAACCCTGGAGATATTGCGTTGACCGTGATCCGGCGCGGCGCGAGCTCCTTGGCCAACACCCGGCAGTACTGTTCGACCGCCGCTTTGCTTCCGAAGTAGCACGCCCCCCCAGGCATGTTAAGTAGCGTCCCGATAGTGGACACGCAGATTATTCTGCCATCGTCCGCGATATGTTTGGCGGCCTGCTGCAAACAGAAAAACGTTCCCTTCGTGTTGATTGCGTAAGTCTTATCGAACTCCGCTTCAGTAAACTCCGCCAACGGCGCGAAGCTTGAATAGCCAGCGTTGGCTACAAGAATATCCAGGCAGCCGAAACGCTCAATTGTTTCCGTGAACAGCCGTTCGATATCTGGCATGACACCAACATCCGCTTGGACTGCCAGTGCAACTCCGCCGCTTTTTTCTATCGTTTCAACGGTCCTGTCAGCCTCAGTCTTTCCAATCAGGAAATTTACGACAACCTTCGCACCTGCCCGCGCAAGGCATTCTGCCGTCGCGCGCCCAATTCCGCGAGATCCGCCGGTAACGATTGCCACTTTGTTGGTTAAATTCATTTCGATTTGTGTTCCATTAGAGGTATCGTCCAACGACTAAAAGTGCCCTGTGTTTTGCGAGCATGTTCTCGAACGCTGAAGGCGGGATTTAATCGCAGGACCGGGAACGAAAATTGGTGAGAAGCCTGCTCACAGAAAACTCAGTGCGCTAGTTCAGCCGACTAGATATCCCGCCGTCCGCGTTAACTGCGCTCCCAGTTACAAACGAGGCCCGGTCGGACAGCAAAAACAACGCTGATTGCGCTATTTCTATCGGGTCCGCCATTCGTCTTAGAGAGTGCAGGTTTGCGACAAATTCGCGAACTTCTGGTTGCTCTCCCGGGATCATCGGCGTTTTTGTACCGCCCGGAAGCAGTGCGTTAACGCGGATCGCCTGCCCCCCATGTTCTGAAGCAAGCGATTGGGTTAATCCAACCAGGCCAGCTTTCGAGGCGGCATAGGCACCCAAACCGGGCATGCCTGAATTAGAATTACCCACGAAGGAAGAGGTGAATACGATAGAACCACCGCCATTTTTCGACATGGCTGGTATCTGATATTTGGCCGACAGAAACGCCCCGGTTAAGTTTGTCTCGATCACGTTTCGCCAGTTCTGCGCATGCATCTCGGGGATAGGTCCTACATCGCCCAGTATTCCGGCATTGTTAAATGCGCCGTCAAGACGGCCAAATTGTGTCTGCGCCAACTCCACCAACGCGCTTGAATACGCTTCGTCGCTGATGTTACCCGCCAGCAAAGCGCCGCTGCCCCCACCAGAATTTGAAATCAGGGTGCAAATATTTTCCAACGCCTGTTCTCGTCTACCGCCGAGGACGACATTAGCGCCTTCCTGAGCAAATAAAATCGCGGCGGCCGCACCTATTCCGCTGCTGGCGCCTGTGATGATAATTGTCTTTCCCGCAAGCTCCATCGAATGCACCTTGTATTGACTGAATGTGCTGTCGATTGAAGCATCAGGGACGCGTCGAAGTAGCCCGGTTCTTGCTATCTAATCCGCATTCACACACGACGCATCAGCAGCCAGCGGTATCGCATGTAGCGGGCGCGTGCACGTTGGCACTATTCGCACAAAGGGCGCGCGCAAATGGGACACACACAAAGGGGACAGATTTATTTGACCAAGCAACACACAAAGGGGACTGATCTATTTGACCGCTCACCGGTTCCAAATCAGAATTCGAAGCTCGCGTATGCACATGGAGGTGCCGACTATGCCAAGGACTGGCCGAAATTTGTTGCCCAACTATCCACACCATATCGTTCAGCGTGGTCACAACCGCCAAGTTGTGTTCGCTGAACCGTCCGACTATCAGTACTACTTGGAAACTCTGCAAACCTGGAAGCGGAATCTGGAGATCAAGGTATACGCATATTGCTTGATGACGAATCACGTCCATCTTGTCCTGCAACCACCAGATGATGTGGGCGCACTGAGCAGCTTGATGAAACGGCTGGCTGGCCGCCAGACACGTTATGCCAATCGACTGGAGGCGCGCAGTGGGACGCTATGGGACGGCCGATTTAAATCAAGCCCAATCCAGAATGACACTTACTTATTGTCGTGTTGCCGTTACGTCGAGCTAAATCCGGTGCGGGCAAGAATGATCGCGAGCCCGAGTCAATATCGGTGGTCGAGTTACTGCAGCCGAATCGGCCAGGCGAAAGCTCCCTGGCTCGATGATCACGCGTGTTTTATTGAACTCAGTTTATCCGCGCAAGAACGAATATCGCGTTACCGGCGTTTCGTTGAGCAGGGGGTTCCGGTGGATGAATTAAAGTTTATTCGAGAAGCGCTTCAAAGAGGGCAGCTAACAGGTAACAAATGGTTCATTGACGAGGTCGAACAAATCATTGGTCGTCGTATTGAGCATCGCGGGCCTGGCAATCGCGGGAAATACGGGAAATAAATCTGTCCCCTTTTGAGGGGAGCGTTAAGCCGTTGCGCCTAACTCGATTCGCTGCCGATCATCGCTTTGGATTGCGCAACAGAGCGGCGGTTGCGATGCCCGACGCGACACCCCAAAAATGGCCTGCCCACGAAATAAACGGCATGAATGACAGCAAAGACAGCAACACGCTGCCATAAAGCGCCAATGACAGCAGCGCAGTGCCCCAGGTGCGCAGGCTCGGACTGAAATAGGCGTCCGCCAATAGATAGCCGATCAGGGCGAATACCACGCCGGACGCGCCCACGACATAGCCACCCGATCCAAACACCCAAGCCCCCAAGCCCGAGCCGACAGCGCCGCAGAGCATGACGACAAGTAACTGCGATGAGCCAACCGACAGTCGTACCAGCACGCAAAGAACCAGCAACGGGATGGTGTTGGAGATGATGTGGACGAGGCCGCCGTGCAGCAGTGGGGCGAACAGGATCCCGGTCAGGCCAGTCAGTTTCCTGGGCTGGATGCCAAACTGCGTGAAGCTAACGCCGGGCAGCACCAGATCGATAACAAATACACCCCACATGACTGCCACCAGCACGAGCGCCGCCGCCGGCAGGATGCGTCTAATCACTGCGAACTAACTTGAGGATCTCGCGCATCGCGTCTTCTTCCAGGCCGAGCACATCAACAATGGCCGCCAGCAAATCGGAAGAGAACATGCCTTTGCTGACCTTGCTACGCAGGTTCTCGGGCGTTATCACCACACCTTTGTGGGTGAGCCTATCGGCGAGCGCACTATATTTCAGACCCTTAAGCACCATCGCGGCCCGGATATAGCGGGTAATCGCTTGTTTATACGGAGCTAGAGAACGCCGGTTATTGATACTCTGTTCCGGTTCCATTTCATGTCTCATGGGTCACAATAGTTTGAATTATTAACGCCGGTTCGATATTTAAGCAACGGGAGTTGTATATTTTTTTCTAATCTATCCCGTACTTCATATATGTGTGGTATAAGTCACGTTCGTTAAAAATGGATAAAACAAATGGTGTGGAGTAACGATGCACTGAAGACGCTGGCTGAAGCTCAGCCGGCATGGGTGGTGGAGCTGGAAGGCGACTGTCTCAGTATCTCCAACGACGAAGGGATTGACGCGTTTGTCTACGTCGGTGGCCGGCAGATTCAAGTAGAAACGACGCTGTTTCCTGTTTCGACAGTGACCGATACGGCAGCATTGGACGCGCTCATTCTTCGCACTCATCACCTGCTGCCATTGACCGCTATCTGCATCACCAAGATTGCCGACGAGGAATACTACGTCGCCTTCGGCGCGCTTTCTTCAGATAGCAAAGACATCGTCGTCGTGGAGGAGATCGAGACGCTGTTCTCCAACGTCGGCGAGTTTCTGGAACTGTATAACGAACACCTGGATGGAGAAGCGAGCAAATGAGTTTGTCAAAACTTTGGACTGCGCTACGCGGTGCCACCAATGAAGGCCTCGAAGCCGCAGTCGATACACAAGCGATCCGGATTCTGGACCAGGAATTACGCGACGCTAAAACTGAACTTGCGGCCAGCGATCAGAATCTGACCAAGATCATGGCCAAGCGGAAAATCGCAGACAGCAAGGTCAAGGCTTTGCAGACGGACGTCGAGACTTATACCAATCACGCGATCGCTGCGAGCGAGAGCGGCGACGAAGCGCTGGCTATCGAATGCGCCGAACGGGTCGGGGAACTAGAGACTTCGTTGGCGACTGAGCAGATGTTGCTCGATGGTTTTCTGACTTCTGAGACTTCGCTCAAAACGAATATCTCCAAAGCGAAAACCAATGTGCGGCTTCTCGATCAGAAGATTGATCAGGTCAAAGCGACTGAATCTGTGCAGAAAGCACAGGCGGCTGCTTCGTCACGGCATGTCGGCGCCAACAGCAAAGTCAAAACCGCGCTGGATAGTTTCGAGCGCATTCAGGCTCGCCAGGCAGAGCGCAGTGCGCAGCTTGAAGCGGCCGAAGAACTTGCCAACGAGGAAAGCGGTGCAGGTCTGGAGGCCAAACTGAAGGCGGCCGGTATCAAACCCGGCGGAACAACCACGGGCAATTCAAAGCTGGCGCAAATTCTCGCAGCAAAAAAGGGCTAGTCATTGCTGGCTTATAAACTGCGTCGCCTCGCGGCGATGCTGTTTTTAAGGGCGCGTATAATCGATGTGCTCGGTGGCGTGGTGGCCTACGCGCTGGTGAGCTACCTGCTGCTTTATGTCTCCGGCGAAGAAAACTTAATCGTCGCGGATAACTTCATCTACTGGCTGGTGGTGACGTCATCAACAGTCGGCTACGGCGATATGTCGCCGGAGACCGTCGCTGGGAAGTACGTCGCCAGTTTGTGGGTTATCCCGGTCGGCCTGATGTTGTTCGCGCTGGTGTTAACGCGGATCGGATTCTTTTTCTCCGAGCTCGCCCTGCAAGGCAGGAAGGGATTGCGCATGATCAGAACTGACGGCAACTGCGTCATCATCGGCTGGAATGGGCCGCGCACCTTGCGCCTGATTGATCTGCTTTTGTCGGCCTCGAATGATGTCGCCGAGCCCGTTGTGTTGTGCGTGGCAGTCGACATCGAGAACCCGCTGCCCGGAAAAATCGAGTTTGTCCGCGTCGAGTCATTTACCCATGCGGAGACGATGAAGCGCCCGTGCCTCGACAAAGCCAATCGCATCATCATTGATACCCCGAGTGACGATGTAACGCTTGCGACGGCTTTGTTTTGCCAGAACGCCAGTCCCGCGAGCCATAAAACTGTCTATTTCCAGGATGAATCATTGGCCGCTTTGTTAAAACTTCACTGCCCTGATGTTGAGGTTATCCCGTCGGTGTCGGTGGAAATGCTGGCCCGCTCCACGTCCGACCCGGGCTCTGGCTTGCTGCACAAGCAACTGCTCGACAGCACCTATGGGGCGACTTCGTACTGCATCACGTTTACTGGCAGTACGGCGCTCAACTTCGATGTTTTGTTCGAGCATTTCAGGCGTGAGCTTTCTGCGAACCTCCTCGGTGTTAAGGCTTCCAGCAGCGACGAGATTGCTCTTAACCCCTATGGTGCCAGCGTTTCGAAAGGCGACGTGTTGTACTACATCGCGCCCCAGCGGCTGACTGACGAGCAGTGTTTTCGCGTCGCACCAGAATAAGTGGCCAGTTTGTTTAAAAAATTATTCGGCAAGAAAGCGGAGGCCGATCCGCTCCTCAACGTGCCGAGCATCATGGGTCTGCGCCTGCAAGGCAGTTTTGAAATAGATCCCCTGCTAATCAAGCTTTCGGCAGCCGAATTGGTTGCAAGTCAATGCGCGTCAACGCAAATTATAAAAGCTGCAGGGTTAGTTGATCTCGATGGTACCTGGGTCTATCGGTTCTACACCGACGATGACGCTTTCCTGCAAGTCATTGCGGAAGGTGGCAAGTCCGAAGAACACGTTGTCGACGTGAAGCTATTTCATTTCCATGACACCCAGGACATCAGCTCCAAGGCAATTTGGAATCGCTTGCTGGATGAGGAGATCGGTTCGGCGACGTACGACCTGGAAGGCCACACCTATGACCGCGTGTGGACGGCCACCGGTGCGTATCACAACCCGGTGCATATGGCCGAGAAAACTTACGACGAAGATGGCGACTTCTCTGTCACTGATCAGTTCACGATGCTGTTTGAGCGGCCGATCTCCGGCGGCCGTACAGAATCGTTGTTCTTGTCTGCTGAGGAGAAAGAAGAACAGTCAGGAAACTTGGGACGTTGTTTGGTGATTAGCACAGGCATCACCCTCAGTCCTGCTCAGCTCACGATTCACGGATAGAAAAACAGGACGGTCTATGGAAACTTCGACGTTGCTCAACAGCATTGTTCATTTCGGCGCCTACTTCGGCGCATCGCTGGTATTTCTGGTGGTGTTTAAGTTCTGTTATGCGCTCGTTACGCCACACGACGAGTGGCAACTCATCAAGCAGGAAAAAAACACCGCTGCGGCGATCGGGTTTGGCGGCGCGGTGCTTGGTTTCGCCATTGCGCTCAGTGGCGCGGCGAGCAATTCCGTGTCCCTGCTCGATTTTGTGACTTGGGGCGTTATCGCGCTGATCGCGCAGTTGCTCGCCTTTGCGTTGGTACGTTTCGGTTTTATGCCCTTGATCGTCGAACGCATTAAGTCGAACGAAGTCAGCGCTGGCATCATGCTGGGTACCACCAGTGTCGCCGTCGGCTTGCTTAACGCCGCCTGCATGACCTATTGAGGTGGCAACTATGAAGCGGTCCAAACATATTGCGTTAGACATGATGAGAAAAGCCTCACCACCGCCAGTGGTGTTACGCCCGGTGGCGGTTGCTATCGCTGCGCTGGCTTTGTCGGCATGCAGCTCTCAGGAAGATGTCGTGGTGGTCGGTTCGGTTGATGAATGTACGTCGAAGACGACGCTCAGCCGTGCGGATTGTGACGCAGCGTACAAAAAGGCGCAGTCGGAAGCCGCATTGACCGGGCCGAAATACGCGAGAAATCGAAATTGTGAGGCGGAATTCGGCGTAGGTCAGTGTCGTCAGGAGCGCAGCGGTGTGTTCATGCCGATGATGGCGGGATTCATGGTCGGCCAGATGATGTCTGGCTCCTATAATCCGGTCTATCGCTACACCAATCGCTCATCGAGAAACTACAACCGCATCATGACCGCTGACGGTGGCGTTATCGGTACCGCGGGACGAGCATCCTACCGTGTCGGTAGTGACACCCTTAGACCGAAGCCGGCAAGTACTCGCACCGTCTCGCGTGGCGGCTTCGGCGCCATCGCGTCGGCGAAGTCCAGTTGGGGCGGCGGGCGCAGCGGTGGCGGCTGGGGAGGCTAGCAGGCATGCTGCGCTTGCCGATCAGGGAGCGGGCGAATTGGCAAGCGCAGGCCACCGAGTTTGGCTTTCAGTTTCATTCCATGAACGGGGCGCGCTACTGGGATGAACGGGCCTACTATCAATTTAGCCTGAAGCAGATCGAGGAGGGCATTGAGGCGCCGACTGAGTCGGTTCACCAGATGTGTCTGGCCGTGGTCGATGCAGTCGTCGCTGATGATCAACTCATGCGACGATTCTGCATTCCAGAAGGCCATTGGGATCTCGTGCGCAACTCGTGGATCAATGGCGATCCGAGTCTGTATTCGCGTCTCGATTTCGCCTACGCCGGTAATGATGTAGCGAAGCTCTATGAGAACAACGCCGATACCCCAACGAGCATTTATGAAACCGGGTTCTGGCAGTGGCTGTGGCTACAGGACAATGTTGATGCCGGCGTCTTGCCAAGGGCTTCGGATCAGTTCAATAGTGTCCAGGAAAAGCTCATTAATCGATTTAAGGATCTGCACTATCTGACGCCAGACCGGCTGCTGCATTTTGCGTGCTGTAAAGACAGCGAAGAGGATCGCGGCACTGTTCAGTATCTCGAAGATTGCGCGGGCGCTGCAGGCATCACCAGCGAGTTTGTCCACATAGAAGACATTGGCCGGGACGAGCACAAAGACTTTAGCGACCTTGACGATCAGGTGATTACCTGGATGTTCAAGCTCTATCCCTGGGAGTTCATGTTTCGCGAGGAATTTGGCGCGCATTTGGGCCAGAACAATATTCGCTGGCTTGAACCGCCGTGGAAAAGCATCCTGTCGAATAAGGCGCTTTTGCCGTTGCTATGGAAAATGTTCCCCGAACACCCGAATCTCTTGCCGGCGTTTTTTGAGGATGAACTCCACCTCGCGACCGGCTGTGAGGCGCTGATAAAAAAGCCCATCTTTTCGCGCGAAGGCGCGAACATCTCCATCGTTCGCAACATGAACGAAGTTGTCGCGTCGGACGGGCCTTATGGCGAAGAAGGATATGTTTACCAGGCGGCGCATATGTTGCCGACATTCGCGGGCAACCACACGCTGATCGGCAGTTGGTTGATCGATGACACGGCGGCCGGCATTTCTATTCGTGAAGACGCCGGGCCAATCACGCAAGACACGAGTCGCTATCTTCCCCACATCATTGTGTAGTGGCACGCTAACCGGTAGGCCAGGTGCGCATGGCCTTAGTCGTCGAGTAAAGCTTCCAGCTGAAACCGGGCGATCTTCGCCGACTGCGTGCGCGGCCACTCATCGCCCTGCAGAATTTTCAACTTACGCGGTATTTTGAACGGCGCCATGCGTTCGCCCGACCAGTTGCGTAACGCCTCGAGGGTGAGTGGGGCTGCGTTCGGCGCGAGTTCCACAAACGCCGCGGGAATTTCTCCGCGCCGGTCGTCGTAGACTCCCACGACTTGGACATTAAAGACGTCAGGGTGGTCTTTCAGTACGCGCTCTATCTCGGCAGCCGCAACATTTTCGCCACCCACCTTGATGAGATCTTTTATGCGCGTGACAAATTCGTAGCGCCCGTCCTCACGCCGCTTGAGAACGTCGCCGGTCAAAAAGTATCCGTCGTCGCTATAAAAGCGTTTCAGTTCTTCCTCCGACAGACCTTCATAGTGCAGATGGGTGCGGCCCTTGAACCAGGCTTCGCCGATGCCGGGGCCGATGACCTCCTCACCAGATTCGGGTTCAACCAGTTTCAGATCAAAACCTGGCAGCGGCCTGCCGCAAGTCGTCAGTTGGATCTCGCGTGGGTCGTCGATACGCGTGCTGATTGAGAGCCCCTGAGTTTCGGTCATGCCATAAGCCTGGAGCAGATGGTCGTAACCGATACGATCGATCAAGGTCACGATATCCTGATAGGGCATCGTTGCGCCCCCGAAAAATCCGACTCGCACTGACTCGAATGCCGCTGGGTCGAAGGCGGGGTCATGCACAATCTCTTTCAGCATGGTGGGAATGCCGGATAGCACGGTGACTTTTTCCTGTACGCACATGCGTACGATCGATGGGCCGTCGAATTCGGCCGACATGACCAGGGTTGCGCCATGCACCATCGCGGCCAGTACGCACCAGAAGTTTCCGGCGATGTAGAACACCGGGAAGGAAGTCAGGATGCGGTCATTGCCGTTGATGCCCGCAGCCAGCGTAGTCCAGTTATGGACGTTGCCGATGCAATCGTGCGGGATGACCGCGCCCTTGGGGCGACCGGTTGAACCCGAGGTGTAGAACACGAGCACTGGGTCTTGCGGTTGACGCGCAGCGGCGAGCGCCGGGAAATCGAGTGTCAGTCCGCTTGCACGTGCGCGTTCAAGCACGGTCGGCATGCTCACCGTCCCCGGCACCGCATCACCGGAGACGAGTACGATTGACTGTAAATCCGGCAGGGTCGGGATCGCGGCTTGCTCACCTTGGCCGAGGTCGCCGCCGGCGATCTCGGCCAAGCGTTCGAGATAATCGTTGCTGAGGAAATTGGGTTGCGTTATGAGGACCTTCGCGCGACCACGAGTGAGAATATCGGCGGCCTCGTCGGCGCGAAAGCGCGCATTGAGCGGCACGATGACAACCCCGAGCAGGGCAGCGGCATATTCTGCAATTACCCATTCAGGACTGTTCGATAACCACACTGCTACGCGATCGCCTGGTCGGCAATCGAGCGCATGGAGGGCGAGTGCAAGGCGCTCGACCTCGACGTTGAGTTGTTGATAAGTGAAACGTTGCCCATCGGCGCTGACCACTGCTTCATGATCGGGTACTCGCGACACGGTGTTCAGATAGGCCTCAGCAACAGTCGTTGGGATTTCGCTCATCGTGTCTCACTAATATTGTCGGCGGCGGTGTGGCCGTCGCTGCCCGGGTGGCGGGGAAATTGCGGGGAACGGCTAGCGTAGAAAGAGGCTAGGACTGGACTCGTTAACGTAGCCCAAAAAATTATTCGCTACCCAATAACCGATCAGCTTTTGCAGTGGTCGGGACAGCGTTTTCGCGATCTCGGGCGGCACGCCGAGAAACTGATTTTCCTGCTGCCGCAACCAGGCACGGCAGTAGATGACGGTGATGCCGAGTCGCGCCGCGTCCGTCGTGTTCGAGCCGCCAGCGTGGAACAGCGACCCGTCCCAGACCATCACTGAACCGGCCGGCATTTCCGCTTTGACGATTTCAACGTCCGGGCGCGGCTCTTCACCTGCATCGAGATGCGAGCGTGGAATCAACAAAGTCGCGCCGTTAGCCGCAGTAAAGTCGTCGATGGCCCACATCGTATTCACACTCAAGGGCATGTGCGGGCGGGTGAGCGGGTAGTAGCCGTCATCGCGATGAAATGCCTGCGCCGTTTCGCCGGGCAGCAGGTTGACAGTGCTGGCGATGGATAACTGAATCTGATCGTCGAGATGCGCTTCCATCACCGCCATCACGTGCGGATGCAAGTACAAGTCGTCTAGGACGCGGGTGCGCGCAACCAGGTTGTACAGACGTTGGGTTACAAAGCCGCCAAAGTCCGACGTGCCCCGCGCGAGGCCCGCATGCAGGCGCTCGAACTCGGCGCGAATCTCGGCAACCTTGTCGAGGTTAATCTGATCGTTGAGGATGACATAACCCTCGCGCTGCAGCGTCGCGACCGCGTCGACCGCCGCCGCACGCTCGGCGGGGCTCGACAATCGCTTCGTTGTTTCGAGCGCCTGTGCCTGTGGCGAGAACGGGTTCTCGTTGATTTCCGGTAAGTCTTTGGTGGCCACGATCGTTTCCTGCGTTGTCGCTGTCTGTGGTCTGCCGAGCCAGTGATGACTGCCGCCCGGTTTGCGGCCCCGTTTATGACGCGGTCCGCTGAGTTGTTGTGGAAATATTAGCCTGACCGGCGAGTAACTTCGAGCCATTACCGAGGCCGCGCCGCTCTGAACCGGTCGTATTAGTACCCTACAGCCTGGCCTTCCTTGCGGTGATCGGAACCTGCCACGAAGCCATCGCCAGTGTTAACGACCAGCTGGGCACCGCCGAAAAGCCGTTCGCTGGTTTCAAACTGCAGCTGATGTCCACGTGCAGTCAAGGCATTGGCAACGGCGCGCGAGAAGCCTGGTTCAAGTAACACGCTGCCGTCATCCAGCACTTGCCAACGCGGTGCATCGCTTGCGGCCTGTGGATTCTGCTCGTGGTCGACGAGTCGCGTGACCATTTGTACATGGCCCTGTGCCTGCATCGGGCCCCCCATCACGCCGAAACTTGCGAGCGCCTTGTCATCCCGGGTAATGAAGCCCGGAATAATGGTATGGAATGGCCGTTTGCCGGGCGCGACCTGATTCGGATGACCGGCCGCGAGGGAGAAGCCGAAGCCGCGGTTTTGCATCGCGATGCCGGTGCCGGGGATCACAATGCCCGAGCCGAAGCCGTAATAGTTTGATTGGATAAACGACACCATGCGCCCCTCGCTGTCGGCCGTCGCGAGATAGACGGTGTCGGGGCTGGTCGGGAGTGGCAGCGCTGGGGCGGTTGAGGCCTCGTTGCCAATCGTCGCAGCCGCGCGCGCGAGCGATGTCGGGTCGAGCAAAGCGCCTACAGAAACGCGCATCGATTGTGGGTCGGCTATGTGATCGGCGGCGGCGCGCAGCGCGATTTTCATCGCTTCGATCTGCACGTGGACGCTGTCCACACTATCCAGTGCAGGCGGGTCGAAGTATTCAAGGATGCCGAGTGCGATGAGGGCCGCCAGCCCCTGGCCGTTAGGTGGGATTTCGTGGACTACGACGTCGCGATAGCGCTGTTGGACAGGTTCAACCCACTCAGCGGTGTGCGCAGCAAGATCGCTCGCTCTCAGCGCGCCTCCCTCAGTGAGCGCAGCGCGCTCCATTTGTTCTGCCAGTTCACCATGATAGAAAGCCTCGCCATGGCTCGCAGCAATCAGACGCAGGGTCCTGGCCGCATCAGGACGGCGAACACGTTGTCCTATCAGTGGTGCGGGCAGAAAATGTTCGACGAACGCCGCATTGGGCGAGAACGATTCGGGCAGGTGCTGCCACAGCGCGGCCGTTTTCGGCCCAACCATGAATCCATGTTCTGCGTAGTGGATGGCAGCGTCGAACAAGGCTTCGAAGGGCAGTCGGCCATAGCGCTCAGACAGTGCCACCCAAACGCTGACCGCACCTGGGACGGTCACGGCATCCCACCCGAACAACGGCATGCGCGTATGACCAGCAAAATATTCCGGTGTCCAGGCGGCCGGCGCCCGTCCGGAACCATTAATACCCTTGAGTGATGCGCCATCCCACACCAACGCGAACGCGTCTGATCCGATGCCGTTGCCACTCGGCTCGACAATCGTCAGTGTGATTGCTGCAGCCAGCGCCGCATCGATGGCATTGCCACCCTGGCGCAGCATTTGGAGTCCGGCCTGGGCGGCAAGAGGTTGGGAGGTCGAGACGATGTTGTCGGCGCAAATCGGTGCGCGCTGTGAGGGATAGGGCAGATCAGGATTGGTCACCTGGCAGCGCTCCGAGTTAGATTCGTTGGGTTCGCAGCGACAGTATGGCAAAGCACGCGCGACGGAGCACGGTGGTTAGCCGCGCAAGCGGCATAGTTCTGTTTTCTTTTTCTCGCACAACTTCGTGCAGGGTTCAGGAGCAAAACACGGCGCCCTTTTTTACCTGCTAGTAAAACGACACCGGTAATCCAAAACGTGCCTGCGCCAGAGCACGCGCGCGAAAATCGTGTTGATGTAAGCCGTTGCTGCGAAACGCGCACAGGTCGCGCCAGTAGCGTTGCAAGCGTTCCCCATCGCGTGCGCCGCTGGTGCTGCCAACGCGAAACAAGGTCTCTCCGGCATCCCAGCAGAGCTTTGCAGCGGTCATTTGCTGGCCGTACAGACGCCAGACTTTCTCGTCTGTGAAAGCTTCGTCGCAGGCGATCGTGCGCCGCGCGTGTTCCATGTACTGCTCCCCGACTTTAAGCAGGATAGATTCGGCGCTGTCGCTCCAGGCCATCGCGAGACCAAAGCAGCGCTGAAAATCCGCGTCCTCAGTTTTTGGCGTGCCGGAGTTGTTCAGTGACATCTTGGGTTTGCCGATGATGCTGCGTTCAAACTCGTCTACCGCAGCTTGTGCCGCACCGATTTGGACCGCAACCAGTTCGCCGATAGCGAAGCCGAAGAAGCGCCCGGCATAAAGATGATTGGCGTGCAGCGCGTAACCCGGCGTGTGACCGGTCGGGTTTTCCATATCCAGCAAGTGGATAACACGGTGCGTGGGAACGAAGACGTCTTCAACCACCACGCTGTGCGAGCCGCTGCCCTTGAGCCCAATCAAATCGCCCCAATTGTCCAGGCGACGGAATTCCCCGCGCGGGATGGCCACCATCAGCAAATCCTCGACCGGACATTCCCCTGGTTGGCTTGGGATTACCCCGAGGTGGTGGGAAGCGTAGGGCACACCGGAGCAGAAGTGCCATGTACCGCTGACCCGGTACCCGCCATCAACCGGGCTCGCAAGTGCGTCCTGATGCGCGAAACTCGCGGCCGCGATAAAGCAGTCGTTCTCGCCGAGCATTTCGTCTTGTGCGCGTTCGGAAAAATACGACGCAACGTGGAGTGCGTGAGCGGCACCCAGCGACAACATCCAGCCGCTTGACGGGCAACCCCGGGAAATCGCGATCATGACTTTGTAGAACGTCGTGGCGTCGAGCTCGAGTCCCCCGTAGCGTCGCGGTGCGAGCAGATGGTAGAAGCCCGCCGCCAAGAACGCCTCATGCGTACGCTCGGAATAGAACCTGCGTGCCTCGGTCGCCACCTGTTCTTCGATAAGTTGCGCACGCATCGCCTCGGCGCGACGCACGAGTTCCGCACCGTCCGGTGCTGTGCCGCTTTCCATGTTCCGGATTTTCAAGTTGCTATTCCCCGCACCTGTGCACTGCCATCATCAATGAGCTCACCCACGAATTCAACGCATCCTAATTCGGGGACAGTTACTGTATTTCGGCGCCCCGAAATACAGTAACTGTCCCCGAATTAATTCTGTGGGGACTTAGACGCGGAGGTGTTGGCGTCGCTACGTGTCGGCGGGAAAAATTTGCAGTGGCCCGAGCGGCATGATGCCGTCCGGGTTGAGTTTGCGAATGCTGTAGTAGGTGCGTTTGATGTGGTCAAAATCGACTGTGTCAGAAACGCCTGGAACGTCATACAAACGTTTCAGGTAATGGGAGAGGTTGGGATAGTCGAGCAGGCGTTTCAGGTTGCATTTAAACAAGCCGTGATAGGCGACATCGAAACGAATTAAGGTGACGAATACGCGCCAATCGGTCTCAGTGATGCGCTCGCCGTGCAGGTACAAGCGACCTTCGAGACGCTGTTCCAGTTCATCCAGGCAGGCGAAGACATCGCTCACGGCTTGCTCGTGCGCAGCTTGGGAACCCGCCAGGCCGGCGCGGTACACGCCGTTGTTCAGACCCTCATAGACACGGTCGTTCAAGGCATCGATGTCGTCGCGTAGCTCGACCGGGTAGTAGTCTAGGCTCGCGTCACCGAGTGCATCGAACTCATCATTGAACATACGAATAATGTCGCTCGATTCATTACTCACGATGGTGTCGTTGGACTTGTCCCACAACACGGGTACGGTTGGGCGCCCAGTGAAGTGAGGATCTGCGCGGGCATACAGCTCATGAACGTAGCGAACATTATGGATTGGATCGGTGATCGATCCCTCGTACGGGCGAAACCCATATCCTTGATCGGTAAATTCAGGGGCGGCAATGGATAGCGTTATGACATCTTCAAGTTTTTTCAGTTTGCGATAGATCAGCGCACGGCACGCCCACGGGCAGTTGAGTGCGATATACAAATGGTAGCGGCCAGGCTCCGCCTTAAAGCCGGCGTCGCCAGTTGGGCCGGCACGACCATCACGGGTAACCCAATGGCGAAAAGTCGACGACTCGCGGATAAATCGTCCGGCGTCATCGGCTCTCGCACGCTGCTGCCAATCTCCCTGCCATTTTCCGTCAACCAACATGCCTCAGTCCTCCTCGGTAGCTGCCAGAATGATTGTGGCGGACTCCTGCGAAATGCTCAATGAATGCAGTTGCTGGCGCGCCAAGCGTCTGGCTCTACCGAGCATCCTTAACTCTAGGACCGGACTGCGTTACAGTCCTGACGTAAGTATTTGGCCTTTATTCCGTGGCCATAACCAACACGGAATACAAAGGATCGTACTCATGACGACTTATTCTCTGCTCCATTTCACTGAAGGTATGGACGCACAAGGCGTGGAAGACTATGCCCTGCGTCTTGAGGCGATGGGATACGACCGTTTATGGGTACCGGAAGTGTCAGGACGGGAACCGATGGCGCTGGCGGGCTATTTGCTCGCGCGGACCAGTCGCATCAACATCGGCGTTGGTATCGCGAATATCTACGTGCGTGACTATGTTGCGGCAGCGCAGGCACGACAGACTCTGGCCGAACTATCCGGCGGTCGCTTTACCCTGGGTCTCGGTGTCTCGCATCCAATGCTGGTCGAGCCACGCGGGCACAGATTCTTGCCGCCAACTCAGGCGCTGAGCGACTACTTGCGCGGCATTCACGCCACCTCACCGGACGGTCCATCGCCCGCACAACCAGCCGGAATTATCTGCGCCGCACACGGACCTAATTTACTGGAAGTCGTGCGGCAACACGCCGATGGTGCGTTCTGTTTGAATCAGCCTGCAGAACATACAGCCTGGGCGCGCGAAATTCTCGGGCCCGACAAGCAGCTCTGTGTTGTCGTGAGAACCTGTACTGATTCAGATCCAGTGACCGCCCGAGCCCATGCCCGCAATGCGCTTAATTTCTACTTGCCACTACCGGCCTATCACCGCACCTGGAAACGCGCCGGTTTCGACGAGTCTGATTTCGAAAATGGCGGCAGCGATCGTTTAATCGATGCAATTATCGCGTGGGGCGATGCCGACCAACTCAAAGCCCGTATCCAGTCGCATATTGACGCAGGTGCTTCGGAAATTTGTCTCTATCCGATAAACCCTCACGAACAACTGGAGGCGGGGCAGGTCGGCGGATTCGAAATTGACTGGGACGCACTCGAGGCGCTCGCGCCAGGTACCTAGGCGACATTCGTTGTCTCAGCAATCCCTATTTGACAGCGAACCGGAGAGTGACAGACGACGAATCGATCTGCCTGATGCCGAACTCGATTTCTATCCGAGCGCGTTTTCGACCGCCGAAGCCGATCAACATTTCGAATTACTCCGGCGTGATACGCCGTGGCGCCACGATCAGATCCTGATTCATGGCAAACGGATCCCTTTGCCGCGCCTGCAAGCCTGGTACGCGGACGCCGATGTACCGCTGATTTACTCCGGTATGCGTATCGCGCCGCTCGCCATCACCACACCGCTCGATGCGATACGAAAGCGAGTCCTTGATCTGACCGGTTTATCGTTCAATGGCGTGTTAGTCACGCTTTACAGGGATGGCAACGACAGTGTCGGTTGGCATAGCGACGACGAGGCGGAATTCGGTCCGGATCCAGTCATCGGTTCGGTGAGTTTTGGTCACGCGCGCGACTTCATCCTCAAGCATCGTTATCGCGCTGACTTGGCACCCGTAAAATGCCCGCTGACCCATGGTTCGGTGTTGCTCATGGGACCGGGTTCGCAGACCCGATGGGCACATCAGTTACCCAAACGAAAACGCATCACTGAGGCACGAATTAATCTGACCTTGCGTAACGTGTTCGCACGATGAGCGCCACGCACGGCTGCGCGCCGTGGCCGTGATGAAATTAGGACAAATATGAATTCAGGAGTCTTCGGCCCAGCCGGTCGCTCGGCCAGTTGCCATGATCGTCAGAAGTTTATCGATGCCTTTGTTTTTAATGATCTGCGCGTAAGTCGCTCGATAAGTGGAAATCATGGATTTGTTTTCGATTAGAAAATCGTAGGCCAGCCAACGCCCGTTGGCGAACTTGAGGCGATAGGTTACGGGTACTTTTATCCGCTCCGTCTGAATGATTGTGTCGACAGTCGCGTAGATATCTCTATCGATGGTGGCGGTGAAATACAGCACGTCCTCGTCCGAGTAGTTGCGGATCCGAGACCAATAGACGTGGATAAATCGTTCGCGAAACAGTTCGACGAAGCGGGCCTTCTGAGCATCATCCGCCTTCGACCAGTTACGCGCCAGAATGCGTTGTCCCATCTCGTAGTAGTTGATGCGCTCGCTCGCGATTTGCTCAACCGCAGCCCGTGCTTGTTCGTCGTTGAGCGAATTGTCTGACAGCGTCTCGAGAATGCGCGAAATGGTGTCCTTGACGATGGCTACCGGCGTCTCCTCGGTAGCCGAGACCGAGCCGGGGACACAGGTGACGACCATGAGTGCCCAAATAATCGAACGGATCAGAGCAGCGGACTGACTCGACATAACGTCACCCTAAATGTAACGAATTGGCAGGTTTTGGCGCGTAACGGGCGAAAGCTCTCGTACAGCGACCCTGGATGGGTCGAATCGTAACAGAGCAGGCAGTCGCGTTGTTCGTGGGCAATGCGCTAAATCGACCACGCGGGGGTCTTTATCGCCGCTGTCATTGCCCAACCGCCTACCAGCAGTCCGCCCGCCGTTCGCGCCTTCGAACCGGGCTTCGCGGATGGACTAAACGTGCTGTATCGCCAGTAGAGGTCTGTATTGCGACAAAATGACGCTAGAATTGCCGCCTCAGGCCGCCACGGCGCAGGCTAACGCCAGTCGCCAGATGTACAAAAGGAACGTTGTGATGTCTGCTACCGCTTGTTTGACCGCTGCACAGCTAAAAGTCGGTCTGACCCACGAAACCACGATCTCGTTCTCGCACGCGCAGGTTGAACAGTACTGCGAGCTCGTCGGCGATATGAACGCGATTCATCATGACGTCGAAGCGGCGAAATTACGCTTCCCGAATGTGCGGGACATTATTGTCCCTGGTGGCCTCCTGCAGGCGAGCATTACGGGTATTTTCGGTACCTCTTTCCCGGGCGATGGCAGCCTCGGACTGACGTTCAAGCCCGAGCGCATGCGCATTCCCCTGTGCCCGGGCGACACAGTTACAGTAAAGCTCGAGGTCACCCGCTTACGTGGAGAAATGGCCGAATTCAGCATTCGCATCAGCGATGCGTCCGGTAATGCTGTGAGTAGCGCAATATCGCGCGTCATTGTCCCGAACGATACCTACCAGCAATGGTGGCAAGCGCGTAACGCCGATCGTTCCGCGACCGGATAACGGCCAATGTCGCCTGAATTATTGCGGTGACAAGAGGGGCCAAGCCAGACTAAAACGACGCTGCGGCGAAACTAATGGCCGCAGAGGAATATCTCCAGCCAAATATAAAATGAGGGAGGAATCTCATGAAGATAGGCGTAATTATGTTTCCCACGGACAAGGCCATCCAGCCGATGGAATTGGCCCAGGCCTGCGAGGAGCGCGGTTTCGAGTCGCTGTGGTTTCCAGAGCACAGCCATATCCCGACCAGCCGTGAAACGCCGTGGGGCGGCAACCCCGCTCTCGGTCCGCTACCGGAAGAGTACTGGCGTACTCACGATCAATTCGTCGCGCTGACAGCTGCCGCCGCAGTCACGAAGAAACTCCGCCTCGGCACCGGCATTACGCTGGTCGCGCAACGTGACCCAATTTGGCTCGCCAAGGAAGCTGCGAGTCTGGATATGATCTCAGGTGGTCGTCTGGAACTCGGTATCGGTTACGGTTGGAACGTCGAGGAAATGGCTAACCATGGCCTCGACTACAGCAAGCGTCGCGGCATTTTGCGCGAGTACATCCTGCTTATGAAGGAACTGTGGACGAAAGAAGAAGCGAGCTATTCAGGCAAGCACATCAGTTTCGAGAAGAGCTGGGCATGGCCAAAACCCGCCCAAACGCCACATCCGCCAATTCTCATGGGTGGCGCTGCAGGCCCCAAGACCGCCGCTCACGTAGCGGAGTTTTGTGATGGCTGGATGCCGATTGGCGGCATGTACAACTTCGACGCCGGTATGGCGAAGATTGTCGAAGCGTGTAACAACATCGGTCGCGACCCGGCCAGTCTGGCGCTGAGCATGTTCTATGCCATGGCGCCGGAAATGGACGAGCTGAAGACTCTGCCAGAGAAGAATATTCAGCGTGCGATTCTGCCTTTGCCACCATCCCCGGCAGCGGAGATCCTGCCCATGCTGGACGAATACGCGAAGTTCATCTAAATCGTTGCGGCAGACGGGTGTCCCCGTCTGCCGCTCTGTTTCCGCCCTCCCGCTATCGCCGCAGCTCACAAGCCAGCGACGACTACTGCCCTTGCCCGACCCACGAACCATGGTGCAATAATGCCTCTCGCCTGACAGACGGCGAACCCAACACCGGAGGCTGCACGTGGATACTAAAACTGAACCCGCTTACATCGTCTACGAGACCCCAGAAGAGGGCATTGCGCGCATTGTTCTCAATCGTCCTGAAACTGCGAACGCGCAGGACACCCAGTTTCTATACGAACTGAATGATGCTTTCGACCGTGCAGCCCACGATGAGGCGATTCGGGTCATTATTCTGGCTGCCAATGGCAAGCATTTTTCCTCCGGCCATGATCTGGCCGAGCAGGGCGCTCAGGCCAACACCCACAACTACGACACGGTCGGCACGATGTGTGGATTTACCTGCGCCGGTGCCGAAGCGCAAATGAGTCGCGAAGAAGAAATTTATGTCGGCTTTAGCGAACGCTGGCGCAATATTCCAAAACCCACAATCGCGGCAATTCAGGGTAAGTGTATCGCCGGTGGGCTGATGCTGGCGTGGCCGTGCGATTTAATCATCGCGACCGATGACGCGACCTTCAGTGACCCGACGGTCAGCTTTGGCGTTGGCGGAGTTGAGTACTTCCATCACTTTTGGGAAGTCGGCGCACGCAAGGCCAAGGAGATGCTGTTTACCTCTGATGACCTCAGCGCTGCCGATGCCTTGCGTCTTGGTATGGTCAACCAAATCGTACCGCGCGCGGAGCTTGAACAAGCGACCTTGGCGATGGCGCGCAAGATCAGTTCGAAATCCCGCTTCGCACTCAAGATGGCGAAGAAGGCCATCAACGGTGCGCAGGATGCGCAGGGGCGTGAGTTGGCAATGCAGAACGCGTTCCACTTACATCAGCTCGCACACACGCATTGGCTGAAACTATATGACTTCCTCATTGACCCGACCGGACTGCCAGAAGGCACGCGCAAGGCCTTGGGCCTCAAGGACTGAGATAAGGCGATGCTATTTGCCGGCCAGTTGTCAGATGAGCAAGCACAGTTTCGCGAAGAAGTGCGAGCGTTTTTGGCTGAGCATCTCGATGCCGGCATGGTCGCGGCGGATGATGCGCAACGTTCCATGGTTGCCGATCCCGAGCGCAGTAAAGCCTGGATCGCGTTGTTGCGCCCGCGCGGTTGGCACGCCGGACACATTGCGAAAGAATTCGGCGGCGCCGGCCTAAGCCCCATAGAGAATTACATTCTGCACTACGAGATGGGACTACACGGTGCGCCGGCTCTGCCGCCGATGGGTTTGTATTATGTGGCGCCTACCGCGATTGAATTCGGCACGCAGGCACAGCGGGACGAAATCGTACCGCGCGTGCTCGATGGTTCTGACTATTGGTGCCAGGGCTTCTCGGAACCGGGGTCTGGCTCGGATTTAGCGAGTGTCGCAATGTTTGCCGAGCGACGCGGCGATGCGTATTTCCTCAATGGCTCGAAGATCTGGACCACCGATGCGCAGCATGCGAACAAGATTTTCTGTCTTGTGCGCACCCGGCGCGAGAACACCCGCGACGCACTCAGTTTCATGTTGGTCGACATGGCTGCAGCAGGTGTCACGGTGCGACCGATTCGTCTTTTCAGCGGCGATCATGATTTCAATCAGGTTTTTTTCGACGACGTTGAGATACCGGTCGAAGCTCTGCTCGGTGAGGAGGGTAATGGCTGGGCGGTGGCGAAGTTTTTACTCGACATCGAACGTGGGGCATTTGTGTTTGGCGGGCGCCTGCGGCGACGCTTCGTGCGGCTGTGTGAACGCGCGCAAAACTGCGCCACACCGCTGGCGGGTCTATGGGACAAACTCGCGCAGCTGGATATTGAGCTGCTCGCCTATGAGGTGACCGAGTTGCGTCTGGGCCATGCGGCGCTCGACCGTTCCAACGCCGATGCTGAGGCCAGTGTCGTAAAGATTGAGTGGACCGAGTTGGCGCAACGCATCGATGAGTTACACATCGCGATAAGTGGGCCGGAAACGCTTTACGCAGACGCGGCGGCGCGCGGCGCGAGTACACGCGACGAAGGTATCGCCATGCCCGATTGGCTGGCGGGCTATTTCAACAATCGCGCGGCAAGTATTTATGGCGGCAGCAACGAGGTGCAACGGAACCTCGTGTACCGCGCACTGAAGCAGCAGCGGCGGCGCTGATTATGGATTTTCATGCAGCTCCTGAACAGCAGGCACTCATCGATAGTGCTGTGCGGCTCTTGCAGGATCACTATAGCCAGACGACCAGCAACGCTAGAACCGAATTCGATGCCGAGCGTTGGCAACAGTTCGCCGAGCTTGGGTGGCTCGGCACAGCGCTAGCCGAAGGTAATGGCGGGCTTGGCCTGCCGGAATCGATGTTGAACATTCTGGTCGAGGCACTTGCGCCCGCGGCAATGCCTGAGCCGTTCGTGAGCCAGGTTTCTCTGGCCGGTTATTTACTCAATGCTGCCTCTCCGTCGGCGCGCCGCGACGAATGCATGGCGAAGTGGCTGGCCGGCGATGAGCTTGTTGCTCTGGCCCATCACGAAGCCCGCGAACAAGCGTGTTTTGGGCAGCCTGTCCATACACGCGCTACAGCACGCGGCGACGAACTGGTGGTACAGGGACACAAAGCAGTTGTTCTCGATGGCGGGCGTGCGGATCGGCTGTTGGTTTCGGCGCGACTTAATGACAGTGCTGCGATGCTCTTGTTGTTAGTACCGCAGGATGCGCCCGGACTCGAAGTGACCAGGCACGCCACCTTCGACGGACGCGAGTTGGCGGATGTCGATTTAAATGGCGTAGTTTTATCGCGCGATGCGCGGCTTGAGTTCGCCGAGCCGGTGGCCACGAGGATCGATGCCGCGCTGCGGTCTTTTGCCCTGCACCTCGCTGCGGATTCTCTCGGCACCGCAAAAGCCTTGTTTAAGTTAAGTCATGAACATCTTGCCGAGCGAGAGCAGTTCGGCGTCAAGCTGGTCGAATTTCAGGCGCTGCAACATCGACTGGTGGATATGCAGCTGGCAATCACGCGACTCGAATCCTTACTCGCACTGGCGCGCACAAGGAGCGACGCGGATGGCGTGAGTTCAGCACGCGAATTTATAGCGGCTGCAAAGATTCAGGCTGGCGTAGTCGGGCGTCATCTTGCCCATGAGTCGGTGCAGCTCCACGGTGCCATTGGCATGACTGAAGAGCTGCTCGTCGGGCGCTACTTTAAACGCCTGACTGCTAATGAGCTGCTGGGGGGAACCGGGGTCGAACATCTGCGTGTATTCCGCGCCCAACGCGCCCTAAGCTAGCAGACTGGTGAAAAGCGACTGCGGCGCCCGTCTACAACGTTATTACGAGTTTGCCGAAATGCGCAGCAGCGCGCAGATCGTGATAAGCCTGGCGCGCATCTTCAAACGCATAGCTGTGCTCTATAACTGGAATCAATTGGTGGGCTTCGATCGCGCGGTTCATGTCTTCGAACATACGCCGGCTTCCCACATAAATACCCTGCAGCCGCAGCGACTTTCGCAGAATCGGCATCGGGTCTATCTGGCCGCCGGTGAGTACGCCGATCAGTCCGATTGAGCCGGCGACGCGAGTCGCGCTGATCGATTGAGCCAGGGTGCCCGCACCCCCAACCTCGACCGTGTGGTCAACGCCGCGACCGTCGGTCATATCCATGACTTGCTGCTCCCATTGCGCGTGTTGGCGGTAGTTAATCGTCTGCCACGCACCGAGGCTTCGCGCTCGTTCGAGCTTATCGTCGCTTGAAGACGTCACAATCGCGCGCACGCCCAGCAACTGGCAGAGCTGTAGCGCGATTACGGATACGCCACCCGTTCCGAGCAACAAAACGGTGTCACCGGCAGTTACCCCACCACGTTCAACCAGACTGTTCCACGCCGTCAGTGCAGCGCAGGGTAGGGTCGAAGCCTGTTCGTCACTCAGATGCGCCGGGGTAGAAACCAGACCGTCCTGGTGCAGTACCCGGTACTCACACAGCATGCCGTCCAGCCCACCACCGAGGGCGTTTTGCATCAGCTCCGGGGTGATATCGCCGTCAATCCACCCCTGGAAAAAAATGCCACACACCCTGTCGCCGACTTTGAAACGGGTGACGCCATCGCCGATTTCAACGACTTCCCCGGCACCATCCGAATTGGGAATGCGGGGATAAGGGAAGCCGCGCCCGGCCGGACTTTCAACGGTGGACAGATCGCGATAATTGAGGGAAGACGCACGCACCCGGACCAGCACCTCGCCGGCTCGCGGCGCAGGAACGTCCCGTTCGTTGAAGGCGAGTGCATCGATGCCATCGGCACCCACGATTTGGCAGCTTTTCATAAGCGGTCCTGTTGAGGAATAAGTTGAAACGAGGCCCGTCGCGCGCCACGTGATGCGCAGATCGAAGCCGACCGGGGCGGGCGTTCAGATACTCAAGTCGAGCAGGTTGTAGTCCTTGAGCGTGGCGCGCGCGTCGGCGTTCCATCGATAGTCGTCCTCGAGTCCGGCGAATGGCTGATAGACGTACGGCGTTTCGTGCGGGAAGCGCTGGCGGCGTGCATCGATTGCGTAGGCAATCAGGCGCGCACGTTCATGGATACGGGCGGCGTCATAAGTTGAACGCGCGTTGTGGACGCCGCCAGCTGTGACATTGAGTACGGCGCTGCGGCGATGAAAGCCGAAATTAACTGTTAGCCGAGTGTCGGCTGTGGTGTTTGCGAATGAGCCATGCAGGGTTTGGCGATTGTTGATGCACACATCCCCTGGCGCGCAAATCATCGGTACCGCTTCGGGTAAACGGTCGGTGCCGGCGGCTGCGACCATGGCCTTGATGTCGACTCGGCCAAGCTTGTGGGAACCTGGCACAACCCATAGACCGTTCGCGGCAGTACAGCCATATAACTGCGCCATGAAATTGAACCCGTGCGTGCCCTGGTCCCAATCCGGGCTGTCCCAGTGCGTGACGCCATCCTGGTGCCAGGCAACAGATGAACCGAGGCCGGGGCGTTTGATGAACAGGGCCTCGTTAAAGGGCGTAAAATCTTCGCCATTGATCGCGGCTGCCACTTGCAGCAATTGTGGATGGCCGTAGACGCGTAGACAGGCTTCAGAGAATTGCAGCGAGCCAAGCACCATGTAAATTTCTTTTTCAGGTGCGTCGACAGCAGCGCTGGGCTCGTACATTTTCGCCGGATGACGACCTTCTGCTATCTCAGTACCGCCGAGCGGGTCACTCAACGGCCGCGCCCAGAAAGCCGTCGGCGCTTCACAATCCACCGTTAGCGCGGGGCGGCCGAGCGCATCGACGTCTGCGCCTTCGGTCACCGGCATACGTGCCAGCGCTGTGTTCAAATCCGCTTCAATATCGCTGAGTTCGTCACCGTTCAGGACCCCGGTGAAGATGTAAAAGCCACAGCGCCAGTACGCTTCCACAATATCGGCAGACAAACAGCCGTCGCTATCGAAGCGAATCGGTCCGCGATTACCGAGCTCCGCAGCGCGTTGCTCTCCGGCCTTGAGATAGGCGTCCATCGCCTCCTGTTGCGGTCCGAAATCGACTGCGACTTCTTGCGCCCGTGCTTGTAAAACCATGTGCCATCTCCCATTCCGCTGCCAGCATAATCTTCGGCGCTCAGCGCACAGCTTGCAAGGCATTGTGTCGCCCTCAGCCCGACCGGTGCGAGAGGCCTCAAAACGCGCGCGATGGCGGCCCCCAGCCCGCCGTAAGATCAGTGCAAGCCTGATCTCGGCATCTCCATTGCGGTTACAATCATGCACTTACGACCGTCCCTGCGCCTTGAAGCCAATAGTAGCTGCCATGACCTCGCTGACCGACATTAACGACTACCATCAAGTTCAATCCGATTTTTCAAGCGCTCGCTTGTGGGAGCTGTTCGACGGCGATCGCGAGCATATGAATCTCGCCCATGAATGCATCGATCGCCATCGTCAGCGCGGGCGCGCGGTCAGCATCAAACATAGTGACGGTCGCCTGGAGCATCTCGACTACGCTGAGCTCGCTGATTCGACTAGCCAGTTCGCACATTGGTTGCGCCAGGCAGGCGTTGCGCCCGGCGAGCGTGTGGCCGTTATTCTGGAGCCAGGTAAAGCCTTCTATACCTGCATGTTCGGCGCCATCAAATACGGCGCCATTGCTGTACCCATGTTCACCTTGTTCGGACCGGATGGATTGGCGTTGCGGATCTCCGACTGCACGCCGACGGTGATCGTCACCGAGACCGATGCCGATACGCTGCGCTCGCAATTTCCCGCAGCGCAGGTGCTTGAAGTGGACGCTTCGTTGTGGCGCCAGCTCGAGACATTGCCGACACACTACGAGGTGGCCACGCGAGCGACTGACTTGTGCGTGTTCCAGTACACCTCAGGGACCACGCGTGAGCTGCCCGAAGCGGTCCGGCACACGCAGCGCTCGGTTGTGACGTTGATGATTGCGGCGCTTTATGGCGTTGGTTTAAGGCCGGATGACCGTTATTTTTGTCCATCGTCACCGGCTTGGGGACATGGATTGTGGCACGGCACAATTGCACCGCTCGCGCTCGGCATTCACATTGGCGCCTTCGCCGGAAAATTCGACGCCGTGCGTCTGTTGGAAGCCTTGGCCGAACTCAAAATTACCAATTTCGCGGCGGCGGCCACGGTCTACCGCATGCTGCGCAACGCGGGCGTGCGTGACGACTACGACATCAATTTGCAGAAATGTTCGTTTACCGGCGAGCCGCTCGATTCCAACACGTTCGACTGGATTGAACAGTCATTCGGGATTGCGCCGGCGAGCATGTATGGCACAACCGAAGTCGGTGTGATCATGGTCGATTACCCCGGAATGAGCGGGCACAGTTCACGCCGCGGCGCGCTCGGCAAACCGGCGCCAGGCAACGAAGTGGCCATTCTTAACGAGGCCGATGAAGAAGTCGCCGACGACACCATCGGTGAGATTGCCGTCAAACGTCGCGGTGAGTGGTTTCGGGTCAAGGATTTCGGCTCGCGCGATGCGGACGGTTACTATTTTCATGCAGGTCGTGCCGATGATGTCATCATCTCCGCAGGCTGGACCATGAGTGCTGTTGAGATTGAAAACACCATGCTGAAACATCCAGCAGTCGGCGAGGCGGCGGTGATAGGTGTGCCCGATCAGCTGCGCGGCCAGGTGGCACGTGCCTACGTCGTCGTGCGTGATGGTGAATCGATTACACCGGCGGCGCTGCAAGAGCACATGAAAACGCAGCTCTCGCGCCACGAGTATCCACGGGAAATCGAATTCATAGGCGAGATGCCGAAAACACCGGCCGGCAAGGTTAATCGAAAAGTGCTGCGGGACCTGGCAGCCAAGCAGGTCAGTGCAGCAAATTGACGTTGCTACCCGAGGATGGGCCACTAAACACGAATCATTGTTGATGGACGAAACGAACTTATGAGTAACGATTTACAACGCGAATTCGTCGGCATCTCTGATGCTGCTCTGGATGACCTGCGCAAGCGCATCGGGGTCAAGATCGGGCGTACGCTCGAGCCCTGGTGTTACGAGGCGACGCGCGACAACATTCGCCATTACGCGCATGGCATTGGTGATGACAATCCTCTGTGGTGCGATCCGGAATACGCACGGACGACGCCCTATGGCGAAATCATCGCACCCCCATCGTTTATTTTCGCGTGTAGCCGCATTATCAGCGGTTACGTGGGTGGCTTGCCCGGCATTCACGCGATGTTCGCCGGTTGTGACTTTAGCTGGATGAAACCGATTAAGCGCAACACGGAAATTTCTACCGAGGCCTATCTGAAAGATTTGGTCGAACACGAAACGCGCTTTGCGGGCCGTTCGATTCAGCAAATTTATCACGTCGATTTTTACGATGAGAGCGGCGACCAACTCGCCAGTGCCGATTCCTGGTGCTTCCGTACTGATCGTGATATCGCACGCGAATCGGGCACCAAGTACAGCGCGCTGAAGGATCAGCCAATTCGGGTCTACACCGACGAGGAACTCGAAGCGCACAGTGCTTTGTATGCTGCCGAACGCATTCGGGGTGCGACCACGCGTTTCTACGAAGATGTCGAAGTCGGCGAGGCGATTCCCACTATGGCCAAGGGGCCGATGACCGTGACCGGATTTATCTGTTACGCGCAGGGCTGGGGTGGCTTATACATTCGCACCAACAAACTCGCCTGGCAGATGCAGTCTCGCCATCCGGCGACCGGCATCAAGAATCGTTATGGTATTCCGGATTGTCCGGAGCGCGTTCACTGGGAAGAGGAGTTCGCGCATAAGGTCGGTGCGCCCGGCGCTTACGATTACGGTCCCGAGCGCTGTTCATGGATGGCGCACGCGATCACGAACTGGATGGGTGACGACGCGATGCTGGTGCATTTGTACACCGAGATCCGTCGCCACAATCCCGAAGGCGATTTGCTCACTATCAACGGCAAGGTCACCGGAAAACGCCAGGAGAACGGCCAGAATCTCATCGACTTTGAACTTGAGGCGGTGAATCAGGATGGCGAACTTTCGTGCCGGGGCACGGCGACCGCCGCGTTATCTTCGCGCGGCTAGAGCCGCAGGCTGCGATGCGCGCGACGGGTCACCGCGCGCGATTCGTTGATAGGTATCGCCAGCAAGCCGAATCAAGCCCGCGTGTATTGCCGCGCGTCCTCGGCTTAGCTGGCTTCGTGTCTTAATTTAGCCCGGCCTCCTGGAGCTGCAGCTCGGGTTCGATCGGACGCTCCAAATTACGGTGTGTAGCCAAGTCGCGGGAACGGGGCTAGTCTGAACAGCCATCCAACGAGGAGGCTGTGATGATTGATGCAGACGAAACTTTCAACGGCACATGGCCGTTTGCTCCGCATTTTACCGACGCCCCCGGCTTCAAGATGCATTACGTGGACGAAGGTGCAGGTGAGGCAATCGTCTGCTTGCACGGCGAACCGACGTGGGGCTATTTGTATCGGAATTTCATTCCGCCGCTCGCAAAAAACTATCGCGTTGTGGTGCCGGACCACATGGGCTTTGGGAAAAGTGAGACCCCGCAGGACAAGATTTACACGCTAAAAACGCACGTCGAGAATCTGTTTAGCGTGCTCGACGAGTTGGCGCTGGATGACATAACACTTGTTATCCAGGACTGGGGCGGGCTGATTGGCGGCGCAGCTATCGCAACCCAGCCTGATCGATTCAAGCGCGTTTTCGTCATGAATACTGTGGTCTATCCGTTCTGCGATTTGACCGCGCATTTTCCGGCATTAATGGAATCGGATTGGTTTCGGTTTATTAATGGCGAGGGCAATATGGAGGCGGTGCTCGGTAACCTGCGCTACACCGCGTTGAGTATTCTGAAGCTGATTGGCTTTCAAAATACTGCAGCGGTGACAGATGACTGGGTGAATGCGTACTCGGCGCCATTTGCTACCCGCGCAGAATGCAAAGGCGCTATCGAGTTTCCGACAGAAGTCGTGACTGCGCGCTTCCCTTACCTTGACCCACCGAACGACGAGCTGGTCGCTAAACTGCGGGCGAAACCGGCGATGTTAGCCGTCGGGATGCAAGACGGTGCCATCCCGCCCTACATTACGATCGATGGATTCAAACAAGCGTTCGGCGAGCGCCCAATCATCGAACTGCCGAATGCGGGACATTTTTGTCAGGAGGATGAGCCGCAGGCGTTAGTCGCATTGATTGAACATCTGATGCAGCTGACTGCGTGAGATTCCCGAAGTGCTCTGAACAGTGCGGCCCATGAATAGGGTCGCCGGGCATCTGAACGTTACGCTGTAATTGCGTCCACCCGGTTCTATTAACCCGCGTGCTCGCGCGCGATCTTTGTTGGAGTTCATGCATGAAAATTTTCGAAGTTGCTGTCTCGCCCTTTGCGGTGAGAGTGCGCATCGCGGTTTATGCCAAAGGGCTGAATGCAGAGTTTGCCCCGCCGCCAGATGGTTTCGGGTCCGAAGCCTTTCGCAAGATAACGCCGTTAGGAAAGGTGCCCACATTGGTTTGCGATGATGGCACGGTGATCGCGGAGTCAGCGGTGATTAATGAGTATCTTGAGGATACCTACCCTGAACCGTCGCTGTTGCCGCCAGACTGCAAGGTGCGAGCGCGGGCACGCATGGTGACGCAAATGACCGACGCCTATGTCTTCGCGGCGTATTTACCGCTGTTCGCTATTGCGAAAGCCGAAGGTAAGGCGTCTAGGGCTGTGGTGACCGGAATGGTGGCGGTAAACAGAGGTTTGGCTGCATTGGAGCGAACTATCGATAGTGACGGGTATGCAGTCGGAGACGATCTGACTCTGGCAGATTGCGCGCTGGCACCGGCATTATTCTACGTCACCGAATACAGTGACTCGTACCTGGGTGTCGGGGATGCGCTTAGTAATTACCCAAAGCTGACTGCGTACTGGCAGACAATCCGAGGCAACCAATACGTTGCGCGGGCCTTGGCGGATAAATAGCGACGTCAGTTCGCGCAAGCGGTAGACATCGTCTTCGAGTCGAATACGCGTGCGAGCGTTCGGTAGGAAGCTGGACGTCGAGGAGCGATGTTCTCAAGAATTCCGAGCGCTTGGTGTGGTTGCGGTTTTTCGCATTTGCAACGGATTGGGCTGGCGATCCGGGTATCGCTAACAGCTGAACCTATTGAATCCGCGATGGGCACACGCCTCTAACGTACTCCAACGACTTATCGTAGATCTTTCGTCCGGAGTCAGGTTTCCGAGCGCTGTGAGAGATACGACAAACACGCTATCCACAATGTCGGTAGTGCCGACACATTCAAGGCGTGGACAATAGCGGGCGTAAGGATGCCGACATTCTGATAGGCATGTCGGCCTGCACCGGCTGCGAGCAAAAGGGCTGTGACTGCGAGTACTGTCGTGCGGGTAGAAACATTTGGGGCTATCAGTAAGTACACCGCTGGACAGAGCATGAGGACGAGGTAGTGCGTCCACACGAGCGGAGAAAGCAGCAGCATGATGGCGATACCCAAAGTAACCAGTAGAAAAGGATCTGCGGCGGCAGACATCACTCGCTCTGGCAATAGCGCACGACCGTGCGCCGCAAACGCCCACCAACACGATGCAATAACCAGCAACACGAACCCTGTGGATATCACGGTCCGATTCATCTCCAGGGCATTACTTAAAATCGTGATGAGTGAGAGGTTACCTTGTGCTGCCGCGTACTCGAGGCGATCGGGCGCTGTGATCTCGGCGAGCCATTCGCTCCACACGGCTATCGAACCAAAATAATTACCGGACATCGCGACCAGGACGATTGCCGCGAGCACGGCAGCACTGACCTGGGCCGCGCCACGCCGACCGTTGACCATCAACAGCGCGCCGGCCAGAAATATCGCGGCCAACAAAGTGGTTGGTTTTAGCAATGCCGACACAATGCACAGGAACGTGCCCAAAGCACTCAACAGGCTGCTCACGACTTGCTCACGCATCGAGCGTCGCAAGGCGATTGAAACAAGGAAGCAACCACTGCCGGTAAGCAGGACCTGCAAACCGTTTACGTTGGCGACGCCAATATCGATCAGCAGGGGGTCAAACCCGTACATAAGCGCCAGACTAGCCGGCGCGGCCATGCCGAGATAACCGCGTAGCGCAAAAAGGGCGAAAAGCACCACGAACACGCCGGCCATTTCGAGCAGGCGGGCGTACAACAGCGCGTACGAATAGTCCTCCGGGAGCAGGGTGTAAGCATGGTAGAGAAACGGAGACCCGGTGATATCGACGGCTTGGCGCGCGTTCTGCGCTTGCATTAGAGGACCACTACGTTGTGCCTCGGCAAGCAGCCGGATGCCAGTCGTATACTCGGTTGTGCGTTGATACGGCGACCCCGCCCTGAACTCGCTGTAGCGCTGAATCTTTCCCACCCCCCAGTACTGATAGAAATCAATACCAGGAAAGCCAACAGCAGCTCGCCAAAGGTCTGACGACAGCAAACCGAACAAGAGCATCGTGCCAGCGCAAAACAGCACAGCGCTGGAGGTGCGTCTGTGCTCATGTCGCATTTACATTAGTCTCCACGCGCGGATTCGCACTGAGTCATTTAATTCGGGGACAGTTACTGTATTTCCGCCGCGGAAATACAGTAACTGTCCCCGAATTAGGTTTCTGTTATTTCACCCCAATTTCGACGATGAAGCCGTCCGGCAGTTCGCGCTTGCCGTAGATGAAATCGCCGTTGATATCACTTACCCACAAGCGATTCCCGACGAAACGCAGGCCCCAGGGATTAATGAGACCATCGACGACGACGTGGAACTTGCCCTCGTGATCGACCCGATACACTTTGCCGTCGGCGCGCAACGCCTGGCCCAACGGCACGGGGATCTCGAATGAACCGACGTCAACGACGAACAGTTGTCCTGCATAGTCTCCGAATCCCTGCGGCGCGATGTCGAAGCCACCGAGCATGGTGCCGCCTTCCACAACAGCTTGCTCTGCAATAGTCCCATCCGGCAGCACGCGTAGCACCGCACCGCCGCGCGCGTTGTATAAACCTCCGCGCACCACAGAGACCAGCAGGGACTGGCCATCTGGCGCAAAGCGCAGGTACAGCGGCGAACCATGTTGTTCGGTATCGAAGGTCGCGAAGGGCGCGCAGCGTCCGTCTGCCTTGACGGTATATATCGTGCCGTTGGAACTGGTCACCGCATACATCGCGCCCGCGAAGGGACTGCCAGGTGGGGCAAATGCTGCGTCGACGCCGGTGCCGCTGACTCGCTCTGCATCGAGAGCAGGTAGGGTGCAGAACACACTGACCGCGTAGTCCTCATGCGGGGCGATTCTTTGGATGAGGTAGTTCTCGACCTGGTTCTTCGAGCCGACCTTGGGTTGGGAGAGGGCGAATATCTGTCCTCCGTAGGCACCGAAATTGGTCGGCGCAATATCAAAGCCGGCGCTGATGGGTTTCATCTTGTCGGCCTCGACAAGAACCGTCACGCGGCCATCAGCGGCGACCGAGATCATGCGGCTGCCTTTGTCGCCGTTAATCTTGCCGTCATCGTTGAGCCACACGACGCCATCCATTTCGTGCATTACCAGTGGGTCATACAGTTCCCCCGGCGGTACCAGTAAGCGAGCGGTGAAGCCCGCAGCTGGCTTGATGTCGACTGCCATCACGTTAGCTAACAAGTCCGACAGTTCGTCGTCTGCCGGCGCCGCAATGGACAACATTACGCAAGTTGCGCAGACCGCCCAGTTAATCGTCTTCATTCATTTAACTCCATCGACTTGTCGTGTTCAGATCGGGTGACCGTCCTCAAGCTGCTACGCCGTCAATCGGTATTGCCAATCGGCTGCAGTGGCAAAAGCGAAGCAAACGTCTTTCGTCGCCACGTGTGCGGCCGGGAGGTAAACGAATAGCTCGCGCAGCGCCCTGAGAACTCTCAGTACGAGGAACTGTGGTGAATATTCACAGCGAGGATGTTCAGGAATCACGGCCCCGGCGCCGCCGACGAAACGGTCTTCACCGCCGAGTCCACGCAGAACATTCTGGCCGGCATTCCCGATCAGGATGTTGTCCTGTCCGTTACCAGTGACTGAAATATCGAGGTCGAAACCCGCGCCGCTCGAGTCGGCATCGGAGCGCAGGATGATGTATTCGAGGTTGTCACCGAGCACGTAATTATCGAAGTAGACAAATACCGCATCATTCCCGCCAGTCGGGGTTTCGCCCTGGATAACGTCGCCCTGACGCAGGATGTAACGGTCGTCACCGGGACCGCCGATCAGGGTATCGATGCCGGCGGCGCCATCGAGCGTATCGTTGCCGTCATCTCCGATAAGGGTGTTATTACCAGCGTTGCCGCGCAGTTGATTGTCGTTACGGTTGCCGGTGCCATCAATATGGTCGGCGCCCGTCAGGGTGAGGTTTTCTATCGCCTCATCGATCAGCGTCCAGGTGATTGAACTCTCGATCGCATCGTTGGGGTCCGCGCCGTTGTCGCTGACACTATCGCCGACGTTATCGACGACATAGGTGTCGTTGCCGGGACCGCCGTGGAGCACGTCGGCGCCGCTACCGCCGTCGAGCCGATCGGCACCAGTGCCGCCAAACAGCGTGTCGACGCCGGCATGGCCGTAGAGTAAATCGTCGCCGCCGCCGCCATCGAGAATATTGGCGTCCGCATCGCCGATCAGGGTGTCGCGATCGGGACCACCGAGGATGATGCCGCTGCTGTCGATAATGGTCACCGCCAGAGCGCTGGACGCAGGTGGTAGAAAACCATCAATAGCGCTGTGGTCGGCGCGCACGTTGTACAGACCAGGGGCGAGGTCGATGCTGGTCACCCGCCACACGCCGTTTTCAACCGCGGACGTACCAAGTGTGATGTCGGCAATGTCGAGCACACCGTCGTCGTTGAGGTCGGCAAACAAAGTGACCAGGCCACCATTTTCCCCGTTGCCGACGAATGTCGGGGTTGCGTCAAACGTCACGTCATCGGTGCTCGTCACACCGGTGTCGGAAGACGCTTCGAGATCGGGGGTCGATGCACCCTGCGGGAGGAATAGCAAATTGCCGTTATCGAGCAGGTTTTGCAGCACGTCGGCAGAAAAATCGACACCCACCAGAGCAAGAGTCAGATCAGGAATCGTAAAGTCGCCGATTCCGTCGACATCGATTGCGAGTAGCGTGTCGTCACCGAGCGCGCTGACCTGCAGGTAATTGTCTATTTGCCCGTTTACCCCATCCCACAATTCGCGCAGGTCGAGGACGTCAAAATTACCGCCAAATTCAAAGTTGTCGAAGTGGATCGTATCGGTGCTGCCGTCAGCGTCAGCGCCGCTATAGAGCAGCAGTTCGACCCCGCTGCCAAGATTGAAAATGTCCGCGCCGGGACCGCCGATGAGCGTGTCGTGGCCACTGTTGCTCGATAGCGTGTCATTGCCGCTGCCACCGTTCAGGACATCGTTACCGCTACCTCCACTGAGCGAATCGTCACCGCTGCCGCCGTTTAGGGTGTCGTCGCCATCGCCTGCGCTGAGTGCGTCATTGCCGGTGCCGCCGATCAGAATGTCGTTGCCGGTCGCTCCGTTGAGGACATCGTTGCCGCTACCGCCGTCGAGCGAATCGTCACCGTCGTCGCCGAAAAGTCGGTCGTTGCCACTACCACCGGACAGGACATCGTTACCGCTGCGACCCTGCAATAAATCGTTCCCGTTGCCGCCGGAGAGCTTGTTGCTCAGGCCATTGCCGCGCAAGGTGTCGTGACCTGCGGACCCGGTGAGGTGTTCGATTGAAAAGTAGCGGTCGCCGGCGGCATGGCCGCCAGTGCCTTTGCGGGTCGCAAGATCAACACGCACAGCGCTTGATCCCACGTACGATGCGGTGTCCTGGCCCAAGCCACCGTTAAGATTGTCTTTGCCGGCGTAGCCGCGCAGAACGTCATCACCGCCAAGGCCTGAAATGCGGTTGTCCCCGGCATTGCCGCGGATGTCGTTATCGAGGTTATTGCCGGTCGCGCGAAGATCTTCTCGCCCGCGCAGGAACAGACGCTCAACGTCTCCGCTGATCTTCGTGGAAGTCGGATTGATTGAAAAACTGACACTCGCGTAGACCGTGTCGCGGCCAGTTTTATCGCCGCGCTCGTCGACAATGTCAGAGACATTGTCGACAAAATAAGTGTCGTTGCCGCGCCAGCCGATCATCCGATCTGCGCCGGCATCACCGCTCAGGCGGTCATTGCCTGCGCCACCGACGAGACGGTCGTTGCCGGAGCCACCATAAAGGCGGTCGTTACCGTCGCGTCCGAAGAGGATGTCGTTGTCGTTGCCGCCGCGCAGCGTGTCATTACCTGCGAGTCCGTCGAGTCGATCGCGGCCATCGAAGCCGAAGAGGGTGTCGTTTCCTTTGCCGCCACGCAGGCGATTGTTCTTGGAATTGCCGTTAATTCGTGCCATTACGGCTTCGCGTTTTGATGGGGGAGGGCTGCTTCGCCGTTTGAATCAGACTGAGGGCTCGCGCAGCCTCGCGGAATCTTGGGTGGTATTCCGGCTTTCATCGCGATCACGTCCTCAGCGGTCAGCGGAAGCAGGAACGCGGCTAGTGGTAGCAGCTCCCGCAGGCGATTGATGACTGCGTGTGCATCATCAAAGCTCACCCTATCGCATGTCACATTTTCTATCTACAGTCGCCAGCATCTGTAGTACTGCGTTAACAATTGTTAGCAAGTGTGTCCGTAGGTTCGCGTCGCTGCACGGCGCGAAATTCACCGGCGTTCCGGGTGACGCGAGTGGTTCGAATTATCTCCGTCAGGACCGGTCTCGCTCAAGACAATCACTAGTTTGTTTCAGGGGCAGGTGACGCTGACGATACGCCGCCGGCGTCATCCGATACCAGCGTTTGAATGCCTTTCGAAAGCTGGCATTGTCTGCATAACCCAGTCGCGCCGCGACATCCTGTACGCGATTTTGCGGGTCGCACAGTAGCTCGCCGGAACGTTGCATCAATACCTCATCACAAACCTGCCGAAAAGTCGTATTCATCATGCGCAAGCGACGGATCACGGTACGCGGAGACAGGTGCAGTTGCCCCGCGATGGTATCGAGGTTGGGGCGAGCGTCGCCGCCCGGTCTCTCTAACGCCTCCGATAACAGATGCTGTAATTGCGTCAGCACGTCGCGCTCGCCGCCGGGTTGGCCAATCGCATCGCAGCGTGCCAGTGAGCTTCGCCAGGTTGATTCATCGAAATCAACGTTGCGTACGTCGCGCCAGGCGCGCGGAACAATGAGCGCGTTGCTGGTACGTTCAAACTCAACCGGGCAATCAAACCAATCGGCGTAGGCATAACGAGGTTCGGGCGGTGCATAGCTGAGTTCGATACGTGCCTGCTCAGCCGAGCCGTGACGGATCACGCGGACGTATTCGTGCATCACCAGTAGCGGGACTTCGGTCAGCATGTGCCCGACCGGACCGAGGTCGAGGTTCGGGTTCACTTCACAGCGAAAGGACTCGCCGTCGAAGGCGCCATGCCAATCGAGGTACGGTACCCGGCTGGGCATGTAGCGAATAAAGGCGTCGAGTCCGGCGCCCAGTGTCGGAGCGGTCAGCCAGGCAAGCGTGACCACGCCATGGAAATTCTCCGCCATGCGCTTTCCCCACTGCAGATGCCAATCCGGCGAACGCCGCAACGGTATGACGTTCTCGATGCAGCGGAGATGCTGGCGCACGGTGATAGGATGGGGGTATTCCGCGAGTTCTTGTGGGGCGATGCCAGTACCTGACGCGACCTGAGCGAGATCGTCGAACTCTTGCGTCAGGAGTTTGACGTAGGTGTTCGGCATCAGGGTGTTTTCGATAGTGTCGTGGTCCATACCGATCTGTCATCAATTAACCCCCTCATTGTCACCATTGCAGTCTGGCTGTCAAACGATCCACAGCGGATACTTTGCTCCAGATAACTACCCCGCCCGAGCCGGGCGCAGCAGGAGATTTGATATGTCGACAGCAAGTAGCAGCGCCGCCACCGAAAAGTTCGACGCTATTGTCGTAGGTGCGGGGATAGCCGGCCTTTATCAGCTTTACCGGCTGCGCGAGATGGGACTTAAAGTGCGTTCGCTGGACGCGGGCTCCCAGGTCGGCGGTACGTGGTACTGGAACCGTTATCCGGGTGCTCGCGTGGACTCGCAATCGTACATCTACCAATACTGGTTTTCTGATGAGCTCCTGGAAGAGTGGGATTGGAGTCAGCGCTTTCCGGCACAACCGGAAACCGAGCGGTATCTCAACTACGTGGCGGACAAATTCGAGCTGCGCAAAGACATTCAGTTCAACACCACGGTCACGGCGGCCAATTGGGATGCCGAGACCGCACTTTGGACCATCAATACAGACACTGATGAGACCTTTGTAACGCCGTATTTCGTCAGTTGCGCGGGGATGCTTTCCGCGCCCCAGACACCGCCGTTTGCGAATTTCGAAAAATTTCGTGGCGCTATAGCTCACACGGCGCGCTGGCCGCGCGAAGGCATGGATCTGGCGGGCAAGCGAGTCGGCGTGATCGGCACCGGCGCAACCGGCATTCAGGTTATCCAAACTATCGCGAAAGAAGTCAGCGAGCTGAAAGTATTTCAACGCTCGCCGCAATACGCCATTCCGATGCGTAACGAAGACTATGACGATGCGGCGCGCGATGCCTGGCGCGCGCAGTATCCGGCCTTGCGTGAATCCGTTCATCACACCTTTGCCGGATTCGATTACAACTTTGAAACTGGCGCCTATCTTGACCTGAGTCCCGAACAGCGCACGGCAGCGCTGGAACGCTTATGGGCCGACGGCTCGCTAAGTTTCTGGATCGGCGGCTATCCGGAGATGTTTTTCGACGAAACGGTCAACGCGGAAGTTTCCGAATTCGTACGGCAAAAGATTCGCGCGCGAGTGAAAGATCCGGTCGTCGCTGAGAAGCTGATACCGACCCATTTCGGGTTCGGCACCGCGCGCGTGCCACTGGAAACCGAATATTACGACGCCTACAACCGCGACAACGTGCAGCTTGTGGATGTGAGCGAGACCCCGATTGAAGGCTTCACCGAGAACGGGCTGCTAGTTGATGGCCGGGAGTATGAACTCGACGTTGTGATACTCGCGACGGGGTTTGATGCGGGGACTGGCGCTTTGTCGCGCATGGACGTCCACGGTCGCGATGGACGTTCGCTGACTGAGCAGTGGCGCAAAGACATTCGCAGTACTCTGGGGCTGCAAGTTCACGGCTTCCCCAATTTGTTCACCGTGGCGGGCCCGCTCGCACCCTCAACTGCGTTTTGCAACATGACAACCTGCCTGCAACAGCAAGTTGATTGGATTACCGATTGTATTGCTTATCTGCGCAAACAAGATTTGAAGGCGATTGAACCCAGCCTGGAAAAAGAAGACTGGTGGGTAAAGCATCATGACGATACGGCCAACGCGACGTTACTGATGGCGACGCACTCCTGGTACACCGGTGACAACGTCGAAGGCAAACCACGGCGGCTGCTGTCGTACATTGGCGGCGTAGGGGCCTATCGGCAGTTCTGCGATGAAGCGCGGGACAGTCACTACGAGGGATTCGCATTGAGCTGAGGCCCGTGCAGGTGCCTGGGTGCGCCTGCCGAAATCCAGCCCGCCGGCGCGCGACGCGCGCGCATCAGGACCGGGCGTCAAGCGTGAGCGCGATGTCGTGCCCCGGCGGACTGTCCATTTGATGCCAGTCGGAACAAACGCGCAGGCGGGGCCACAAGCTTTGCTGTTGGCCGGTTCGGCGGAATGACTAAATTGGCCACCACCGTTCTTCGCTGCGGTGAGACATCCGGCCGCTGGCGCTGAGCAATTCCGCGCTATATTGTACTCATTAGTACAAATCAAGTATTTTGGCGGTCGCGACAACTGATGAGCGATAGTTCCGGGCCCCGGTGGGCGTCCGCGAGAATTCACTCAGCATGCCGCTAACTATTCATGCGAACAACGCATCGACATGATCGGGTAACCGGAGTCGATGCAGGTGTCAAAAACGGCACGAGTTCCGGAGAGCAACTCTGAGCGACCATTAACGTTGACGAGATCCACACCGCGTAGACGATAGTTCTGCTGGGCTTCGGAGACGCGATGTCAATTGACAACCCCTAAGGAGAACACGATGAAGCTGTTGAATTCATTCGGCCCCAACCCACGTGCTGTGCGCATGGCGATGATCGAAAAGGGCATTGAAATGCCGACCGAAGAACTCGATTTGTTGGGCGGCGACAATCGAGCTGAGGCCTATACAAAAAAGAATCCGGGCGGGCAGATGCCGTCGCTGGAACTCGATGACGGGACGGTTATCGCAGAGACGACTGCCATCTGTGAGTACCTCGACGAAACCCATCCGGATAAACCCCTCATCGGTTCGAGCGCCGTTGAGCGTGCGACTACGCGCATGTGGATTCGGCGCGTGGAACTGGAGATAACCGAGAATATGTACAGCGGTTTTCGCTATTCGCAGGGCCTAGATCTGTTCAAGGATCGCATGTTCTGCATTCCCGAAGCCGCAGACGGCCTCAAGGCGAAAGCGAAGCGGGCGCGCAGCTGGATGGACAAACTGATCAGTGGGCGAGATTTTATCGCTGGCGACAAACTCACGTTCGCGGACATTGTGCTTTATTGCTGCATGGACTTCGTGAAAGACGTTGGCCAGCCGCTAGACGATGATCTGCCGAACATCAGTACCTGGTTCAAACGCATGGACAGTCGTCCAAGCGCGACAGCGAGTCTCCACCCGGGGTCCGCAGAGGCCAAGATGCGCGGCTAAGCCTGAGTCGCTCGAAAGTCCCTGGAGCCCCACCGTCATCAATGTATGACGAGAGGTTCCGGGGCAGCTGCGGACGGCGGCCCCAGCGATTGCTCCTGTTCTGGCTTTTCGCTCTCGTGGCTCTGCGATTGAACCGGTGGCGGGGAACTTCGCCGCGAATGTTTTCAGGCTTTAGACACAGGCCGGGTTGAACGTGATTAGATGTGTGCGTGTCAGATTGATCGGTGGCCCTCGGCCCTCGTTCAGATGCGCTGCGACGTTTCACTCGAACCTCAGGAGATGACCGCGATGGCAAAAAACACTGGTAAGACTCATGACCTGCCCATTCTATGGGGCGCGCCCGGTTCAGGGTTTTCCGGTCGAACGCGATCGTATCTGTTGAAGAAGGGCATCCCGTTCCAGCAGATATTTCCCGGACATCCTCGTTTCCAACAAGAGATCATTCCACTTATTGGCTACTTCGTGATGCCGGTGATGGAACTGACTGACGGCACGTTGATACAGGACTCGACAGATACCCTGATTCATTTCGAAAAGTGCACGCCTGAGAATCCGCTCGTGCCGACCTCGCCGCAACAACGGGCCATTGCTTGGTTACTGGCGTTTTTCGGCTCTGAAATGTTATTCAAAATCGGCATGCACTACCGCTGGACGTACCTCGAGAACGATCGACCATTTGCGGAAGCGACTTTCGGACACTTTTTCTCGCATCATCGTGACATGGATCTCCAGCGCAAAGACATCGGCCCAATCATGGCGTTCTTCGACGGTTTTCTCGAGAATCTCGGGGTGACCGAAGCAACGATTCCGGCGATTGAAGAATCGTATTTCGTGCTCCTCGAAGCGCTGAACGATCATTTCCTGCAGTGTCCCTACCTGCTCGGCGGGCGGCCGAGCCCGGCAGATTTCGGGTTGATGGTATTGATGTATGCACACCTGGCTCGTGATCCGCATTCTTCTCACATCATGAAGCTGCGAGCGCCACAGGTTTATCGCTGGACCGAGCGGATGCTCGAGCCCGGTATCGTCGATGGTGAGTTCTCCGACCTGCCGCCGCAGTACATGGCTGACGACGCGCTTCCGGATACGCTATTGCCCGTGCTGCAATATTTCTTCGAGGACAATGGCCCGGAGATTCTGGGCATGGTGGAGACGTTCAATGCGTGGTGCGATGCACAGACCGATTTAAAGTCCGGTACGCCGCTGCGAACCGACCCCGAAACTTTGAGCGCGCATCCCATGTTGGGCTGGTTTAGTTATGAATCACGCGGGGCGACTTTTCATCGCCAAACGTTCGCCAGTGCGCTGTACTGTTTTCAGCGTGCACTGGATGAGATTAGTGCGCTCGAGGGAGAAGGGCGCGAGCGTTTCCTATCGACCATGACCCGGACTGGCGGTGCACGGGTTGCTGGTGCCGAGCTACGTCGCCGCATCTGTTTGGAGAACGACGAGTACACCATCGCCTAGGTCCCACTGACGGATATCGGGCTCAGGTGCGCGCCTGTCTCACCGGCGCTGTGATGGCGGGTGAATGGTTACCATTTGCGGCCACATCGAAGTGTCTGCTTGCCTACACAGCACCGACCAAGCTGCTGCCCAATATGACGATGCGATCGTCCACGTCGCGTCACCGATTCTCGCGTGGTTACGCCTCTCCTGCTACGAAGTGCTCGTTCAGCGCTGCGCGAACGATCTCGGGATCTGAACGTCGTGTGTAATTATCTGATTGGTCTTTCCAAACGACCGTGCCTTTCTCATCGATCAAAAGCGATGTGGGTATGGGTAACCCGGGGCGCGCAAACGGATTAAAGTTATTGATGTTCTGATTGCGAACGCCGAACTGCTCAGTAATTCTAAGCTTGGGGTCGGCCAGCATCGTTGCCCCCAGTCCGTGGGCAGCGCGGCCCATACGGATTTGCATTGGCGAATCGCTTGAGACAGTGACAATTTTTACGCCCGCTGCGTCGAGTAAAGGTCGGAGTTCTTCCCATCGCCGTAACTCGGCGACACAGTAAGGTCACCAGTGTCCGCGGAAAAATTTCAACAACACGCGTGAACCCGTCAGGCTTGAACTGTCGAAAACCTCGCCACCGTCGTCTTCACCGTTAAACGCCGGTATCTGGTCGCCAACTTTAACGAGCGCATCGTCAGCTCGTTGGGCACCGGTGACAGACAGAAAGAGGTAAACCAGTGCGACGCCAACTGCCCATGGGGCATAAGGATCATCGTGGCCGAGTAACAGCGGCACTGCGCCAAGCAACAGCCCGACAGCGAATACAATCTGGAACACCAGCGGCGATGTCGGAATGTTGACCACGAACGCACGCTGGAACCAGCGTGCCAGAGCGGCGACGCCGATGAGGAGCCCTACCAGACCGAAGTGTTCCATAGGCGTAATTCCCGCTAGCTTGAACCGGCAGTACAGAGACGGACAGTGCCGACAATTTATATTGTACTTAGGAGTACAATTCAAGTAATTCCGCTCGCCGCCGTCGCAATCTCACTGCCGCAGTTGGGATCATGGTGCGGTCAGTTAACGGGTGTCGATTGAGCTAAAGCATATGTCCAGACCAAAGAGTTTTGATGAGCACGAGACGCTGGGCCGGATCGGTGAGCTGTTCTGGGAGCAAGGGTTCGCGGCTACCGCCATAGACCAGATTTGTGCGCTGGTGGCGCTGAAGAAGACCAGCATTTACAACGCCTACGGGGATAAAGCCAATCTGTTTCGAAAAGTCGTGGATTGGTATATCACCGACATGCTCACCCAGGCCGGCGAATTTCTCAGAGGTACAGCGCCCGTTTCACAAGAGCTTGCCGAGTTGATCCGTCATTTCACCGTGGTGCCCGAGCAAGACGTCGTTTCGCGTGGTTGCCTGATAACCAACGCTATGCTCGAGCTGAGGCATAGCGAACCGGAACTATATGACTACGTTCGAGAACGTTTCCAACGCGTGCCAGATGCGCTGACGGCCTATCTGGCTGCTGCTCAACAAGCCGGGACGCTGGATGAAAATACCGAGCCTGCCGAGCTCAGTGCGTTCGTCATGACGGTGTTCCAGGGCATGCGCGTCCAGACTAGAGTGCATAACGACATGGCCCATCGCGAGCGCATCATTGAACTGGCCATGGCGCCGATTAAAGCCGTCGAGCGGCAGTCCAGGAATAGTACCCACTAGCCGGGTACGCCGAGCAACGCCAACCCCAGGGATATTTGATTGCGTCCCACTGAGGAGCCTAACGTCAGGTCACTCGGTTGCCTGTTACAGTCTTATGCAATTATCGGTGTCCCAACAAAATCCGGTCAGGAGTGTCCTCTAGTGGATGAGAATTTAGACGTCTTCCATATCATGAAAACAATGCGCCCCATGCGGCGCTTGAAACCGGATCCGGTCCCGCAGGACATTATCGAGGAGATTCTCGATGCTGCCAGTCATGCGCCGAATAGCCTAAACACCCAGCCGTATCGTTTTATCGTCGCGCGCGGTAGCACGACCAAGACCTTTTTTGGTGAACGTTACGATGCGGAAATGCTGAGAAGATTCGCAGCAATCGTTCCGCCGGCAGACGACAACTCGCGCTTTGCTCGCAACGTTCGCGCCGCCATGGCGCTCGGCAAGCACATCCCGGACGTGCCAGTGCTGTTGTTTGTGTGTGGTGAACGCGACTGGCCCGGCGCTGTCCCTGCAAACCAACGGATTGGCCTTGCCCCGCCTTCCTATGGTTCGGTGTTCCCCTGCGTGCAGAACATTCTGTTGGGCTGCCGCGCTAAAGGCCTCGGCGCCAGTCTGACGACCATGCACCAGATGTTTGAAGCGGAGTTGATCACGCATCTCAAGATTCCGGAGACGTACGGCATCGTCGCGGTGATTCCTATCGGTTACCCGCAAGGAAACTTCGGCCCGGTCACCCGAAGGCCGGCCGCGGAGGTAACCTATTTCGAGCAGTGGGGCGAGAATGTCTAGTACGGTGTTCCATCCAAGGGCCGCGAGCGCCGCAGCCGACTTCAGAAATAGCGCGTGCGACGAAAAATGGGAGCGAGTATGAAAGCGATCTGGAACAATCAGGTGATTGCCGAATCAGCGGTCACGGTCGTAGTCGATTCGAATCATTATTTCCCACCGAATTCAGTCAATGAGACGTATCTGCGGCACAGTCCGACGACGTCGAATTGTGCATGGAAAGGCGTTGCCAACTATTATTCGCTGCAGGTTGATGGCGACATCAATCCAGATGCAGCGTGGTACTACCCAAGTCCGAAAGACGCCGCTGCCGAAATTAGAGGTCACCTCGCGTTCTGGCGCGGTGTAAAAATAGTCGACGGCTAGCGGAGCCTGTTCGCGCCTCGGTACTCAGTTACGGCTTGCTGCGAGCTGGCGCAGATTGTCGCCGTGCTTGTCCCGATCGATGTTGTAGAACGCCAGCGCCGCAATGGCGATAAAGTAGAACACCCACAGCGCCGGAACATAGGCCATCGCCAGTTCGTTGAGACTTTCGGTCGGCACTTCGCCGGGCTTGGCGTCCGCCGGGAATTCCACCCAAGCGAGGATTTGTCCGGCGACAATGACGCCGAGGCCATTGACTGCCTTTTGCGCGAAACTACTGGCGGCAAAAAACGTGCCTTCAGAGCGTCGTCCGGTGGCGACTTCACTGTCTTCTACAACGTCAGCCAACATGGCGGCAACGAGAATGCTCGACATGATCATCATCGTGACGTCGATGGTGTAGAAAATCATCAGACCGTAGAAGACCTCTGGTGTTCCGTTCACCGGAAACAGGTCGAACAGGCGCAGGATGACCGGTAGTGGTGTGAGGACTACGGTCAGGGTGGTTACCAGGATTGCCGCACGTTTTTTCCCGAGTCGTTGCGCGGCCAGAGGAGCGAGGACCAACGCACCGAGTGCGGAGAGGAAATAGGGTATTTGCAATACGCCGATTTGCGCCGTGGTGAGTTCCCAGAAATGGCGACCAAAATAAATCCCAAGGCTGGTGTTAACTCCGGCTGCCATCGCGGCAAACAGTGCGCCAATAAACAGGACCAGGAACGAGCGGTTGGACAGTGTTTCAATTAACTCACTAAACGTCCGGCGCACGCTCAGGGAACGTTCTGGCGGTTTGCGCAGGTGTGGGATGTGGCGATGCGTGCCGAACGACGAAATATAAATCGATAGAAAAATAATGATGGATGCAGCCAGTCCATAGTTGCGCCAGCCTTCAACGTACTCCAGCCCGCCTTTGGCCTCGGGCAGGAACACCAGATAGACCAGGACGGCCATCACCAGCCCCCCCCACCAGCCGAAGAAAAACCGGAAACTCATAAACCGAGTGCGTTGATCGTAATCGTCAGTGAGCTCGGCGACTAATGAGGTGGATGGGATTTCGTAGAAGGTCAGCAGCGTGCGGATCAGGATGGCAAGCGTGACGAAGTAGGCGAATAACGGGCCTTGATCCCAGGCTGGCGGCGCCCACAGAAAATAGTAGGCGATCGACGCGGGCACGCCGGCGGCGTACATCAATGGATGCCGGCGTCCCCAGCGCGAGCGCAGATTATCGGAAAAATAACCGACTAGTGGATCCGAAATCGCATCAACGATCAGGGCGATGAATATGCCGAACGAGACCCATTGCGGCGGCAAGCCGACGACCTGACTGTAGAAAAATAGCAGCAGATAATTGAAGCCGTTGCTTTTGGCGCCATACGCGACAGCGCCAAAACCGTAGTAAATCTTCGTGCTCAGGCTGGCGCGCGTGTCGGTAGCATTATTCATGAGGGTAGGCAGCACATTACTAGCGTTGATTCAGCGCGAATATGCTAGCCGATTGTGGACCGGTACGCCCGCTCCACGGGCCCTCACGCGGTGTACACTGGCGACCCGGCGCGGTGCCGGAACGGACACCAGGAGAAAGCCCATGGCGAATGCCCAGATAGAAGCAATACGCACGATGTTGAAAGAGAACCCAGTAGTGACCGAAGGCGCGTCGCTTGACGACATGCGCAAAGGTCTCGACGCGATGGGTAATATGGTGCCGCGCCACGCCGACGTGACCTGCGAAGTGGTCGACGCGGGCGGTGTTGATGCCGAATGGCTGACGGCCAACGGCGGTGATCCGGCGCGTGTTTTACTCTACGTACACGGCGGCGGTTACCTGCTTGGCTCGGTCCAGTCCCATCGTGTTTTACTCGAACGTCTCGCAGTCGCCATCTCCGGGCGCGTGCTGGCACTGAATTACCGTATGGCTCCGGAGCATCCCTTTCCTGCTGCAGTCGATGACAGCGTGGCAGCTTATCGCTGGTTACTGAAACAGGGTGTGCGCCCGGAAAGCATTGCCGTTGCAGGTGACTCTGCCGGCGGCGGTCTGGCCATCGCGACATTGGTGGCCTTACGCGATGCGGGTGAACCACTGCCAGCCTGCGCCGCGCCGATCTCGCCGTGGGCTGATATGGAGGCCACCGGTGCCTCGATGGAAACTCGTGCAGCAGTTGACCCGATGGTACAGAAAGGGGTGCTGCTGGAGATGGCCAAAAGCTACCTCGCCGGTGCCGACGCTCAGCACCCGCTGGCCTCGCCTCTGTATGCCGAACTGAGTGGTCTGCCGCCGTTGCTGATTCAAGTCGGCGATTGCGAGACTTTGCTCGACGACACCAAGCGCCTCGAAACGCGGCTCAAGGAAGCGGGCGTCGATGCGACAGTTGAAGTGTGGGACGACATGATTCACGTTTGGCATCTGTTTGCGCCGATGCTCGATCAAGGCCAGCAAGCGATCGACAAGATCGGCCAGTTCGTGAAGAAACACACTGCCTAGACTGATTGTTCGCGGAAACTTGGGCGTGCACAGAGGGAGTGCGCGAGTGTGCATTCCCGTCGGCAGCCGCGCGGTCGGTACCGATTCACCACATAGCGGGGAGCTTGATTTGTACCCGGCACAGAAGCTGCTGTCCGGCCGGTCGAGCACGGGTGACGACAATGTCGTTGATGTCCTCTCGAACTGTGCACGCAATAGACAGCAGCTAGCGGTGGTTCGCCTTACGCCACGCCCGACTACTCTGAGTGCGCCGACAAGACGGCCAGGAACATCGGCTTAGCGTGATTGGAAGGGCGGCGTATTGGCTGCCGCTGATTCTCCCCGCAGGCAATTCGAAGGGCCTGCTGAAAAGCACGAGTCAGGGGGGTGCAGGAGCAGACGTGTAAGGCCGACGGTAGCGGCGATGGAGAAATATGTTTACCGGTCGGCAGTGAACCGACTGAGTAGACTTGGTCATCTCAATCGTGCGCCGGAAGGTTAGGCCAGGCTGGAGAAGTACGTCCCGTGCAACATGGCGCGGACGTGGTGGACGTCCTGCCATGTACACGGGCCGTGCTTTCGGGGTCAGCCCCGCAATATGCGGGGCGGGCAGTTGCCTACCAGCGACCGCCACCACCGCCGCCGCCGCCACCGCGGGCCGGACGCTCGCCGCGAGGCTTAGCCTGGTTGACCTTAATGTTACGTCCGCCCATCGCAGTGTCGTTCAACGCTTTGATGGCAGAATCTGCTGCTGCGTTCTCAACCATTTCGACGAACGCGAAACCCTTGGACTGACCGGTGAATTTGTCCGAAATCAGGTTAACGCTCTGCACTTCACCGAAAGCGGCAAAAGCAGTGCGCAGCTCATCTTCGGTTGCGCTGTACGGCAAATTGCCGACGTAGAGATTCATCATTTTTACTTCCTCATATGTGTGCTGTACGACTAATTACACGATCGGGGCACCAGCACACAGGACCCTGAACGTGATTTGCCATTCCTGGCGAATTCACTGATTGGTTAAACGTTAACTACGCTGCGCGAGAGCGGTTTGGTGAACGTCTCTTACGTTGGCCGCCGGTACCCTCGGCAACATTGCCGTTCGCGGCGTTGCGATTGCGCGGCTGTCCGGGCTGACCGTTATGGGAGCGTCCGGAATTGTTCGCCTTACGTTGCTGAGGTTTTGACGGTTCCGGGGTAGCACTACGAGCAAATTCCGGCAACGGTAACACCGGTAGTTCACGTTTCAGCAAACGCTGAATATCCTGCAACAACTTGCGTTCGTCGCGACTGACCAGCGATATAGCTGCGCCAGTTTCGCCCGCGCGGCCAGTACGACCGATACGGTGAACATAATCTTCCGGGACATTCGGGAGTTCGTAGTTAACGACGTGCGGGAGTAACTCGATGTCCAGCCCGCGCGCGGCGATGTCGGTGGCGACGAGCACCCGGACATGGCCGTTCTTAAATCCTGCCAGCGCTTTTGTTCTCGCGCTTTGACTTTTATTGCCGTGAATTGCGGCGGCCTGAATGTTGCTGCGGTTTAATTGCTCAGCAAGCCGATTCGCACCATGCTTGGTACGCGAGAACACCAACACCTGATGCCACTGCCCGTCGTTTATCGCATGGATGAGCAAGTCACGCTTTGCCGATTTCTCAACGTGATAAACATGCTGTTGAACAGTATCAGCGGCGACGTTCTTGCGTGCGATTTCGATCAGTTTTGGATGATTCAGCAAGCCATCAGCAAGGCGTTTGATATCGTTTGAATAGGTGGCGGAAAACAACAGGTTCTGGCGTTGTTTGGGTAAGCGGGCGAGTACTTTTTTGATGTCATGGATGAAACCCATGTCCAGCATTCGATCGGCTTCGTCGAGCACGAGAATTTCTATGGAAGATAAATCCACAGTCCCCTGACCGAGGTGGTCAAGCAGTCGACCAGGCGTGGCGACGATAATATCGAGGCCTCTACGCATGGCATCTTTTTGTGGCTGAATGCCGACGCCACCAAAAACGATCGCAGTATGTAATTTCACATGCTGGCCGTAGGTGTTGAAGCTTTCGCCGACTTGGGCGGCTAGCTCTCGCGTTGGCGTGAGCACCAATGCGCGCGGCGTTTTGTGTCCGCTCGGTGCACGGAGTAATTGCAATATCGGTAAGGCGAAAGCTGCCGTTTTACCGGTTCCGGTCTGTGCGCCGGCAAGGACATCGCGCCCTTGAAGGATTTCCGGAATGGCTTGCGCTTGAATGGGGGTGGGTTGGGTGTATCCCTGCACGCTAATCGCGCGCAGTAGTTCGGCCTCAAGGCCGAGATCTGCAAAAGGCATATATGCTCCAGGCTCGGCCCTATCACGCTATCGCGATCCCGGTCGAGGCAGAGCTCAGGTTAGTTCGTTCGAGGAAAGTCTTTCGAGGAGGGAGACGGCCGCGACACACAGGCACCGACCGGTCAGGTGCCCTGGATGCGGCGGAGTATAGACGTGCAATTTCGGGAAAGATAGCGCCGCAGGACGCAAAAAATAAATCAGAGGCGGGAATTCTGCGCCAACGGTTTCAGTGTCATCAACGGGTACTCGGCAGTATCGTTTGCTGTGGAAGAACTCAATTGCGTAGCGCCCGAGGTGCGTACTAAAGAGTATCCCCGTCAGTGCAGGCTTTGCGGGCGGTGAATGATGATCGACTCACTACAACCCATATGGGCAAGTACTTACGGGTATCGCGAGTACCGGATTTCAGTCGTTGCCGCGTGAGCAATATTAGTCCCTGAAAATATTTATATTTTTGCGCAGCTATTTTCAGTTATGGCGCTGGACGTCGCGAACCGAACGCCTCGATTAGCCACGGCCATCGTCTCGAGGTGCGGTCATCAGCCGCCAATTATGGGAGCGCGTCGCGTGGTGGGGCATTACAGCCGCAGCATTTTCGGCGCACGACTGTCATCGCATCGCGTTCCCGGTGGGGCGGAATGCCGGCGCCGATGCAGGCGTAGCGAGCCGATATTCCAGGCTCGGGTCCGCGCAACGAACAGCCGCCGTGGAGGAGGCCAGGATCCGTCCGCGGCAGCCGATTCTCTTTCTGTTCGTCTGACTGGCGCTCGAAACAAGTTCGACAGAAGCTCAGGGCTCAGGGGCAACTGACTGAATCTCGGTTCTTGTCGTCGGTATCGCCGCAAGAGCGGGCTAAGGAATACGCCAGCTTTTGATGGGCTTAGCTCCTCATTGATACCGGGCAAGGCAGAAGCAAACGCTAAGCCTATGAGTCCAAACGACAGTTCTGAATTGCCAATTATTCCCTGGATCTTGCCTGTCCGCAGGGCTAGCTTGGAGTTGCCTGGAGGCGCGCAAAGCGTCAGGGAGTAGGCCCCAGCTCACGCGTTATCGAAGCAGAAGACTTAACCGCTGGAGGTAAATAATGATGTTTAAAAGAAGGGACCAAAGGGACGCAAGTCAGTTTGTCGGCGAAGCCCGTGTGATTGACCCGTCCGAAGATACTACCGAGTTACGTGAATCGACCATCGAGGCTGTTGCCGAAGCACAAATCGTTTCGACATCGGCGGTGATTGGGCAGACGATCGTAGTTCGGGGCGAGATAACAGGCGATGAAGACCTGCTCGTTGAAGGACGCATTGAAGGTTCGGTGGCACTACCGAAAAGTCGATTGACGGTTGGCGTGAGTGGTGATGTTTCTGCCACCATAAATGCCAAGACATTGAGCATCGAAGGCAGCATTAACGGAGATGTCGCCGCGGTGGAAAATGTGGTGCTAACTAGTACCGGCAAGATGGCTGGCAATATCAAAGCGCCACGCATCACACTCGAAGACGGCTGCACATTCAACGGTACGATTGATATGGAGACGGAACCGACAGCTGTGGTGACTGATTTGAAACAATCAACACCGTCACCGACGGTAAAGAAAGCGTCGGAGCAGCACGCGGTTTAGTGAAAGCCCCGGATCAGAGCAATTCTGATCCGGTTTTTTTTGTCGAATTACCCAAATCCCTCGCAGACGATATGCTCACGGATTCTTTGCGTTAACAGTGAGCTTGCCGCGACAAGTCCGGCTCAGAATGGTACATCGTCATCGAACGGCGGCGGATTTTCCTCACTCAATGGCGGCGCACTTTCCGCGGCGCGACCCGCAGAACCTTCGGGTTCTACTGTCCACACATCGAGACTATTGAAATACTTGACGTCCCCGGTTGGGCTGGTCCACTCGCGGCCGCGCAGACTGAAATCGACCTTGACCGGATCACCTACCTTAAATGATTCCATGCCCTCGCAACGGTCGCCGGTTAATTGAAACTGCACGAACTGCGGGTAGCTCGGGTTGTCACTAGTCTCAATCACGAACTCGCGCTTTTGGAATCGTTCGGTGATTTGTTTCGTTTCGAAGATGGCGTGAAGACGCCCTGATACTTGATATCCCATGGGTGCTAAGCATAGTGATATTGGGCGCCGAAGCCAATGCCCTGATGGTCAAAAAAGCTAATACCGGTGACTCGGAGCGTGGCTCGGCCAGGTGTCGGGGCTGAGCGTCGTGCAGCGGTCGGAACGCCAACCGCATATGGACGAATTATTGAACGCCAGAGCAATAGTCATCGCTACGACAATCGAAATCAGTCAACCGCGGGGCGGGCGTGCAGATCGCGCAGCGCAGTTTGGCTCAGGTCAATAATTACGTCGCGATTCCAACCGAACTAAGGAACGTCGGGTCATGTTGTACCTAGCGCCGCAAGCGCTTTACGTGTCGCTGGCAGACGCTCTTCGTTGACCGGGCTCACCGCGATGACTGGCTCATCCGCCCCGGCAGCGTGGAATGCTGCGAGTTGCGCGCGACAGTTTGCCGCCGTGCCGAACACACACACGTCGTCCACGAGTTCGTCTGGCACGATCGCCGCAGCATCACGACGTTTCCCCCCGGCAGCGAGGATGCTCTGGATCTGGTCCATCGCCGCTTTATAGCCGGCGCGGCGCCATTGACGGCGGTAGTTTGGTAGTTCGGCGAAAAAAGCGAGGTTGTAGCGTGCGGCCGAGCGTGCGGCATCGAGGTCGTCGCTGAGGAACGTAGGAATACTGATCACACACTGCAAACCGTTTGCGTCGCGGCCCGTCCGCGTAGCCGCTTCGCGGGATGCCTCAACTAATTTTGGCAGATAGGACAGTGGCGATAGAAATGGCATAAGGCCGTCGCCGACTTCGCCCGCGATCGCGGCGCTTTCGACGGTGTTACCTGCGACCAGAACCGGCACCGGGTAGCGCGAGGCCGGTGGTGCGAGAAACCCCTTACCTGCACGACCAGCAAGTGCTTCGACGACAAACGCAGCGTAATCGCGCAGCTTCGCGCGCGCGTCGCCCATTTCAATACCAAGGCTCGCCAACATCGCGCGGTGACTCATACCGAGGCCGAGAATCAAGCGACCTTCACTCAATTCGGCAATGGTTCGTGCCGTCTGAGCGGCCAGATAGGGATGACGGAAATAAATATTGGCGATATTCGTCCCCACTTTGAGTGTGCTCGTACCGAGCGCTATCGCCTCGGCGCACGCCAGCGAGTCACCACGACCTTCGTTCACGTAGACGCTGCTGAAGCCCTGGCTTTCAGCAAGTTGAGCGATTTCAACCAGCTCTGCTGGCGGCGCATCTGTGACAGTCGATAAAACAACTCCAACTGGATGATTGGCATTTGACATTCTTTCAGTTTCCATCTTTAACGGTTTCGTGACCCGATTGTGGTTTGATTAGTGCAACCAGAGCAATGCCGATCAGCAATACGGTCGCGAGCAAATACATGCCCGCCGCGGTGCTCCCGGTGAGGTGTTTGATCCAACCAATGGCGTAAGGGCCAACGAAGCCGGATAGGTTACCAATCGAGTTTATCAACGCGATGCCCGCGGCAGCCGCGCCGCCAGTGACTAACCGGGTGGCGAGCCCCCAGGCCTGTGGTATTGCCGAAAACATGCCGCTTGCTGCGAGCGTCAGCGCCGCGATAGCCCAGGCAGGATGCTGCGCGAGCAGCACGCTTGCGACGAGTCCCACTGCACCGCACGCAGCCGGGACGATGACATACCAGCGTTGTTCGCGGCGTCGATCGGCGCTCCGCGCAACCAGTACCATCACCGCTGCAGCCGTGCCGTAGGGAACCGCGTTAATTAAGCCAATCTCGACATAAGAGGTGTAGCCGAGTTCCTGAATGATGGTCGGCATCCAGAAAGCGAGGCCGTACATGCCCATCGCCAACGTGAAGTAAATGGCGGACAGCAACCACACCGACGGTAATCGCAGGCCGTCGATGATACGACTGTGACCAATCGCCGCCGATTCGGCGGCGAGTTCGCGGCGGATGAAGTCACGTTCAGCCGCGCTCAGCCACTGCGCATCTTCAACATGATCATCAAGGTAGAACAGCGCCATGACGCCAACAGCTATTGACGGCAAGCCTTCAAGTAAAAAAAGCCATTGCCAGCCTGCCAAGCCGTTTGCGCCGTCGAGATAATGAAGAATGAGTCCGGACAGCGGCGCTCCGATGACCGTTGATGCGGCGATAGCAGTGAGAAACAGGGCGGTCATGCGGCCGCGTCGCGAGGCGGGGAACCATAGCGTGAGATAGAAAATCACGCCCGGGAAAAAGCCCGCTTCCGCTGCTCCAAGCAGAAATCTCAATACGTAGAACATCTCGGCGGAGGTGACGAACATCATGGCGGCAGAGATGACGCCCCACAGGATCATGATGCGTGCGATACAGCGGCTGGCGCCGTAACGGAGCAGGATCAGATTGCTGGGTATTTCAAAAACAAAATAGCCGAGGAAAAAGATACCAGCACCGAAGCCGTAGACCACATCACTCAGCCCGAGTGCGTCCTGCATCTGCAGTTTCGCGAAGCTCACGTTGACGCGGTCGAGATAGGCGCAGACGTAGCACAGGAACAGAAACGGAATCAGTCGCCAGGCGACCCGCCGGTAAATTGCATCAGCATTAGGCGCGATTGGCGCGCTGGCAGACATAAGAGCTACTTTCCGGCGCCGTTGAACTAGCTAGGCAGCAAAAATCTTTCCGGGATTGAGAATGCCGCGCGGATCAAGAGCTTGTTTGACCCGGCGCATTAGATCAATCTCATTTGGCGAGCGGCTGAACTCCAGGTAAGCGAGCTTCTCAGTTCCGATACCGTGTTCGGCAGACACCGAGCCACCGATTGGGCGTAACGGCTCGTAGACGCACTGATTTACCGCCGCGTGGGCCTCGAGGGTATCTTCGCCCATGTGAATCGCGAAATGGATGTTGCCATCAGCGATATGCCCGAGAGTAAAGCAGTGGTGTTCCGGCCAGAGTTCGGTAAGCCGTCGTTTCACGTCATTGACGTAGTCGTCCATGTAACGAATACCCAAACTCACATCATAGATAAAGGCGTGGCCGTAGCGGAAAAATTCTTCCACGGAGTCGCGGATTCGCCACATCGCTTTGCGATCGGTGCCGGAGCGCGCGACTGCCGCATCAGCAATCAAGCCGAGTTCCATTGCCTCACCCATGATCTCTTCGAAGATATTCTTTTCTTCGTCGTGGGCCGTACCAAGTGCTTCAATGAGTACATATAGTGGATAGTCGAGTGGCACCGGGCGCGTGTTCTCAGCCGGCGCCGTTGTGACGAGTTCGTAGTAGTCTTCCCACATCACCTCGAATGCGCTTAGTGCACCTCCCAGCTCGCGGTCACTAAAGCGCAGAAATTCACTCAGTTGTTTAAAGTTTTCAAAACCTGCAAAAGCGGTGTGGAATACTCTTGGAGCTTCGCGCAAGCGCAGCACCACGCGAGTAATGATCCCAAGCGTGCCTTCGGTTCCGATGAACAGTTGTTTCAAATCGTAGCCGGCATTGTTCTTAATCATGCCGTTCATTGACGTGACGACGGTGCCGTCGGCCAGCACGGCCTCCAGACCAAGCACATTGTCCCGCGTCATGCCGAAGCGGATGACGTGATTACCACCCGCGTTAGTCGAGACATTGCCGCCAATTTGACACGAACCGCGCGCACCGAGATCGAGTGGAAACATCAGTCCCTGTTCCTCGGCGGTCTCCTGCAGGGTTTGCAGCGGCACACCGGCCTGCACGGTGGCCGTGCGCCCGACCGCGTCGAAGTCTTCAATCGCGTTCATCCGCTCGAGCGACAGCACGGCATCGGTGGGGCCGCAGTTGCAGCCCTGTACCAGGCCGGTCAGGCCGCCATGCGGTATCACGGTCTGTCCGCGCTCGTGACACAGTGCCAGGATTGCCGATACTTCTTCGGTGGTACGGGGGCGCAAAATGCATAACGCCTCGATGGGACGCGGATACCACGGGTGCATGACGCGTTCGCTGACGGACTCACCGGTCAGTACGCCGGTGTCGTCGAGGATGGCGCGGAAGGCATCTAGAATATCAGTCATCGCAGCATTGTCCCGATTCAGTTGCAGGTCTTTATAGGTATACGTTGTGCGGCTCGCGACCCTGGCATCGCGCGCCCGCATAGCGGCGGGTTCTCGTGCGTTAGCCGGGCGAGAATCTTCACTTCGAGCTCGGATCTCGATGGACCGATTGGGCACTCTGTTGCTGGCCGTCACCGCCGTCCATTTCCTCGTCGTATTCGCGTTGTTCGGCGCGCAGCTGTTGCACGTGCCACCACAACCAGAAAATGACGGCGACGATGACGAGTATCATTTCGCTACCGACGAATGGGTAAAGTGGACCGATATCGGCAATGGTTCCGGCAAAGTTTTCAAAACTCGCTGTGCTCATGAGTTTACTCCCTGACCCTCGGTCGCCTCGGCCGCCAGCACTTCACTGCTGTGCTGCTCGTCTTGCTGTTCGTGTTTGAAGTCGAGACCGGCCAGTTCGATTGCGCGCGGTATGCGCAGCATGTTTGACGCGGCCAATATTTTTGCGGCCAGGAAACCCGGCAGGAAGCCGAGCACGCCGAACATGATTACTGCCCCGGCTAATTGTCCCCACGGCGTAATAACCGCATAGTCCGGATTGGGCGAAGCCGGGTAGCCCCACAGCATGAAGCCGGCAACGACGACCCCGAAAAAGCCGGCATAGCCGTGTACTGCGACCGCGCCGACAGCATCGTCAATCTTGAACCGACGCTCTACCCAGTAATGCATCTTATACATGAACATGACCCCGGCAGCCCCGATCAGCATCGCCTGGATAGGGTGGTACAAGTCGTTGCCCGCCGAGGCGGCGATGATGCCGGCGAGACCAGACGAATAGGTCCAGAACGGATCGCCGCGCGACACCACGTACCCCATCATCATGCCGCCCGCCAGGGACATCAGAAAATTGAACGTAATTGCCGACAGACTGGTCGGTCCGAGATAGATGTTGGTCGCCGAGAAAAATACGCCGTCGCCTGACTGGATATCAATGATCGGAACGTTACAGGCCGCGTAGAAACCCCAGAAGCCGGTAAAAATCAGGAACAATCCGATCGTGACAAACCACGGGTTGGCCGGCGGGATAATGCGCGCACTGCCGTCGGCGCGAAACTTGCCAATCCGTGGCCCGAGCACGGTCAGTACGCCGAGCGCAAACCCGCCTGCGATGGCGTGGATGACGCCCGAGGCGTAGGCATCGTGGTAGCCGAGTTTTTGCACCATCCAGCCATCCGGATGCCAGCCCCAGGCGGCATCGATAATCCATAGCGCCGAACCGATGAGCACTGCGAGGATCCAGAACGCGCCGGAACGAATGCGCTCGATACACGCGCCCGATACGATTGAAGCAGCGGTCCATGAGAAAAGTAAAAACGCCGCCCAGAAAACGCCGTTGATACGCGCCCAGTAAATTGTATCTGCCGCGCTGACCGCGTCGCTCGCGGGCGCGCCGCCCAAGTGGGCACCCATGAGCTCGCTCCAGGGCACCGCCCACGGCGCGGCAATCAGACCACCGATTACACCGGGACCATTCGGAAATGCGAAATAGATCCACCAGCCAAAAAAGTAAAATGTCACAGTGACAAGCGGCACAATCATGGTGTTTTTCATGAGCGTGTGGAGATGGTTTTTGCGTCGCGATACACCCACTTCATAGACGCAGAAGCCGACGTGGATCAGAAACATGAACACGACCGTGACCCAGTAGTAAAACTCAGTAAAGATGATCGTCAGTGACGACAGTTCATTGTCCATCAGTGTTCTCCTGCTTAAGTAAAGCGGGCGAGTGAAAATCCGTTTTGTCGCTATCCACCTGCTTGTAAAGTGACAGCATGACCGTTGCCAATCCCGTCGCGCGCATACACCAGCGCTCAGATTTCCTCTTCACCGTAGTACATGATCGATAAAAACTGGATGGGCAGGGCGATAAGCCTCTCCGGCCCATGCGGGATATTGCCGTCGAACGTAATCGCGTCGCCTGGCTTCAGCACGTAAGTCTGGCGACCGTGACGATATTCTATCTTGCCTTTCAGCATGTACATGAACTCGGTGCCTTTATGCTGAAAGCTCGGGAACGTCTCTGATTCATCATCGAGGGTAATGAGGAAGGGTTCAATGCGTTTCTTTGGGCCGTGGTCGTAGGACAACAGCTCGTACGTATGGCCGCGCTTCGTGCCGCGCCTGGCGACATCCATGCCAGAGCCCTTGGGCACGTAGGTTGCACCGCCTTGTGGTGCGTCAAAGTCCTTAAAAAGGTTGGTGAGCGTTAGTCCCAGTGCTTTCGAGATGCGCGCCAAAGCATCGAGGCTTGGCGTAGCCTGGGCGTTCTCAATGCGGCTGAGCATGCCACGGCTAACGTCGGCGAGTTCCGAGACGTCCTGAATCGTAAGATGCTGCTGACGGCGGCTGCGACGAATAACTGCGCCGATATAGATACCCACTTCGCCAGGTTCGCTGGGCAAGGCTTCAGCGACGATATCAGGCTCCTGTGGTTGCCGAGACACAGTTGGGTTATGCCCCGAGAGCGATTGAAATTTTTGTGATCATGTCGAAGTTCGCTCCTGGCGATTACGTCATAACACCGATTAAGCGGATGTAAGCGTCGAGGGTGGTCGTCAAACCTCCGTGTTCTGCTACCAGGGTGCTGAGTAGTTCAAACAAGAAACGCGCGTCTGCCGGGCTACAGACAACACGCAGGTGGGGCTGGGGCACGGTAATCAGGCGCAACCCGACTTCGGCATGGGCGAAGCGGGTTGCCAGCCATCGATCGGCTTGTAGCAGGGCCGGATTGCAGGCACTCAGCTCATTAAACAGAGGGTCGAGATCGGCACCTAGCAGTGCGAATTCAGCGCATTCGTAAGGCAACAACAAGACCCCGTCAGTGGCACTATCGTCGGCTGTGAGCGCAGTGCGCAAACATTCTCCATCCAGGCCGCCGACGATTAGGTACTGGGTATAGTGCAATCGCACGACAGTGCCTCCGGCCCCAGCGTCTGCGCAGTCGAACAAATCCTTCGGTACTTCGCCACAATGCTGCATAAGCCAGCCCGCAGCGCCGACACCGGCGACAAGCCGTTTCGGTACGGGACTAATGTCAATCAACGCGAGCCGGGCCGGATCTATGTCCTGACCGCCGACCGCGACACTCATGTCAAAATACTCACCGCGCTCGGTCGGGTGTGCATACAGGTCGAGGACGGGACTGTGTCGGCGCGCATTCATGCTTGGGCAGCCGGCGGCTTTTCAGCTTGCTGACGTGTATTGCCGGGGTCATAGAACGGCAGTTCAACGACTTTCACAGGCGCGTATTCGCCGTTCGACAACAGAACCTGGAGTACGCGAGCAGATGTCGAGAGTTCTGAACTTACGCTGGCTAGACCGATAACGCAGCCCCGATGCGGACTGTATTCGACGCTGGTGACACGCCCGACCAGACCACCCCGTTCGATAATCAAGTTGCATTCACGCAGGGGCTCGTCGGATTCCTCAACACGTTCGAAACCGATCAATTTGCGCGCATCTCGCGGCTTGAGAACTTCCAGCGCGTGCTTGCCGACAAAGCGCTCTTTGCCGAGCCGCACGCCCCAACCCAAATTCACTTCAAATGGATTCGTCATCCCGTCGGTGTCCTGGCCGAAGATTAGGTGGCCTTTCTCAAGTCTCAGCAGACGCTGGGCCGCGACGCCGAAAGGCGCAATACCGAACTCGTCGCCGGCTTCCATGAGCGCTTGCCACAACGCGATGCAGCTGTTCGCAGGCGCGTGGATCTCGTAGCCGAGTTCGCCGACGAATCCGACTCGCAGCAAGCGGGTCGAAACCCCAGCGACAGTAGCGCCGCGTACGGCCAAATAAGGGAACGCCGCATCGCTTACATCGATGTCAGTCAGGCGTTCGAGGACCTCGCGTGAGCGCGGACCTGCCAGGTTGATTGCACCGACCTGGAAAGTACGATCGATAATCGTCACCTCGAGCGCGAGTTGATCAGCAAACAGCTGTAGCTGGCGGACCACAGTCTGTGCATGCGAACTGGTGGCGGTGATATAGAAATGCTCGTCACTAAAGCGCGCCGCAACGCCGTCATCGACGAGCGAGCCACTACTATCGACCATGAAAATATAACGCGACATATGTGGCGCGAGTTTGTCAAACGAACACGTGTAGGCATATTCCAGTAATGCGATCACGTCGCGCCCGAACAGCTCAATCTTGCCTAGCGTTGAGACATCGATTACGCCGACGGCTTCGCGAACCTGGCGGTACTCGCGATGCACCGCGCTGGCCGGAGACGCGGCGGCATAACTCATCGGCCGTAACCAGGTGCCGGCTTCGGTGACATCGGCGTGGTGGTCGGTGTGAAACGTGTGCATTGGCGTACGCCATTGGCGCCGTATACGCCGGCCGGCCAGCTTACCCATGGCAATCGGATGGGTAAACGGTCGGGTGGTGGTGACACCGATCGCGCCCACTGCCTGGTCGTTCAATCGCGCGAGCACGCGGACGCCGTTCATGTTCGATGTCTTGCCCTGACTCGGTCCCATGCCGATGGTCGAATAGCGCTTCATCAGTTCGACAGAATCGAACCCCTCTCGCCACGCGGTCTCCAAATCGCCAACCACTATATCTTCATCGAAATCGACGAACTCATTGCCGCGCGCATGGCGAGAGATCGGGTAAGCGTGTGAGTGCGCGTGTTGCGCTCGAGAAGGGCGGTTGGCTCGCGCCACGGTGCTGCCGAGATACGTGCTTGCTTCACTGGCTGCCGCGCGCCCATCAGCAACGCGTGCGGACAGTTCATGAAATCCATTCACCCGGCCAGCCGCGAACACGCCGTCCGGCAGTGTGGTTGGAACCACCTGTTGGAGTACGTCGTCGTAGTCGATTTTCCCACCTGCCTGATACAGCAGACCGGCAGCGGGTACCCAGCCCACACTCATCAACACGCCATCGCATTCGATGCGTTGCTCAGCACGCTCAGTGCCGCAGCGGATAACGATCGCAGCGAGTTCCCCGCGCCGCGTGTCGGCATGGCTGATCTCGGCGTTCGGGATGACCTGGATTCCCGCCGCGATGGCGGCCGCTGCGCGGCTTGCGCAGGTTGCGGGATCGCCAATATCAATCACGGCGCTAATGCTTAGGCCGGCATGTTGCAGCTCGAGGGCCGTCGTATACGCATCGTCGTTGCCAGCAATCACGCAGGCGTTTTCGAACGGGGCGACTGCGTAGCGATACGCGAGCCGCGCAGCGGCACTGGCTAGCATTACCCCCGGGGCGTCGTTGTTGCGAAACACCGCCGGTTGTTCGTATGCCCCTGTTGCGACAATGACGGTACGCGCGTGAACGTAGAGAACACCATCCGGGCCAACCAGCGCTACGCTGTTGTCGGCGTAATAACCGGCGGCAAAGTAGCCTGGCAACGTCTTGACCGTGGTGCTTGTCTCAATCGCCTGCAGCGCTTCGTGTTTGAATGCCTGAGCGTGGTCATCGTTGCTGTGAAGGTAATCGAGGCTGCCACCGAAACGCGGATTTTCGTCGCTCACCATGACTGTCAGGCCACTATCAGCTAACGCGTGCGCGGCGGCGAGGCCGGCGGCGCCAGCGCCGATAATCAAAACGTCGCAATAATCATGGCGGCGCGGCTGGCGCTCGGTTGATGCGTTGAAATCAACGCGGCCGAGTCCGGCCGCGCGGCGAATCAGGCGCTCCCAGAGCGGAAACAGAAAGCGTGGCCGATAGAAAGCTTTGTAATAGAAACCCACCGGTAGGAACGGTGCAAGCAGGCGAATCAGCTGCCAGCGGTCGAACTTAAGGCCGCCCCAGGTATTGACCGCGCGATAACGACGTCCATTTTCCGCCAGTTCTACGTCGCCGCGGATGTGTGTGCGCGCATCATGCTCGAGCAACACATTTGCGTCGTGATTGGCGAACGACAGCACGCCACGTGGTCGATGATATTTAAAACTGCGGGCTAAAGTTCGGTGGCCGCTGGCCAGTAATGCACTCGAGACGACATCACCCTTAAAACCAACAACGCGTTCACCCTCAAAGTGAAACGAGACCTTCTCATTGCGGTCTATCCACTCGCCGGTGCGGGGGGGAAGCCGCCTAGTCACGTGCTGTGGTCACGTCAATGATCGTGTCAGTCGCGGTATCGCGCAGTACTTTAAACCACAGTTGTGTCGCGCCGTGATACCACCATTCGGTGCGTCGCATGGGGACGTTGTTGCGCTCGAATACCCATTGCGCCGCGGACATCTCGCCGAGATCGGCCGGTTCCGGCTCGAGCACGCCTGCAGCCGTAAACTCGCTGACCGGGCGCCAGCCCAGCAGGGGGCAATTTATTGTCTTCATCGCTATTTAGTGGCCGACTGCGGCCGCGCCTTTTTCACCGACCAGGTTGAAGTCGTCGAAGCGCCCAAGCGAGAACGCCCTGATGCGTGAATCGTCGATGCCTTCCGCGACCGTATTGGCCATGGTTAAGCCGGCAATCGGGGTCGCTTTAAAGCCATAAGTCCCCCAGCCCGCGTCGAGATAAAAACCTTCGATCGGCGTGGTCCCCATGATTGGCGCGAGGTCCGGGGTCATGTCTGCCATGCCTGCCCATTGGCGATTCACTTTCACGCCGCCCAGGAACGGGAATAAATCGAGTACCTGATCGCACAGGCCAGTGACAAACTCAAACGTCGAGCGCCGGGAATGTAATTCCATCGGATCCAGCGCCGCCCCCATAACCAGTTCGCCGCGCGAGCTCTGGCTGACATACAAATGCAGGCTACCTGACACGATGATGGTATCCAGCCATGGCTTCATCGGTTCAGTGACGCAGGCCTGTAAGGGGAAAATTTCGATCGGACTAGGCAGGCCAGCCATCGCCATGACCTCCGGCGTGTGTCCGGCGACCGCGCACATGACTTTGCGCGTGCTAATCGTGCCGCGTGGGGTCACGACCCCGGTGACTTGGCCGTTTTCAACGAGGATGTCCGTGACGGGCGTGTGTTGATGTATCTCCACGCCGCGCTTACTCGCTTGCTTTGCGTAGCCCCAGGCCACCGCATCGTGGCGCGCAACCGCGCCTGGCGGGTGAAACAGTGCGCCTTCAATGGGATGGTTGCCCCCGCAGTCGATGCGCAACTGCGGGCAGGTGCGCAGAATTTCGTCGGGGTCGACAACTTCACTATCGACCGCGTAGAACTTGTTCATCTCGGCGCGCCAGCGCGAAGTACGCAGGGTTGATTCGTTGTGGGCGAGCGTGAAGTGGCCGCGTTCGGAATAGAATATGTTCGTTTCCAAATCGTCCGACAGCTCGGTGAATAGCGTCATGCTATCGGCGTAGAACTTTATCCCTTCCGGGGTGAGGTAGTTCGAGCGGATGATGGTGGTATTGCGGCCAGTATTGCCACCCCCGATGTAGCTTGCATCGAGGACGGCGATGTTATGCAGGCCATGATCCCGGGCGAGATAATGTGCGCACGCCAGACCATGTCCACCCGCGCCGATTATCACAATATCGTAGGTTTTCTTTAATTCGGGCGGCGTGTTGAACCAGCGCGGTTCCGCGTAATCTTCGATAAAGGCATGTTTGAGCAGGCGTAGTGCCATGGTCAGATCTTCGTAGCTGTCGTCATCTCGGCAAACTGTTCCCCGCCGGCGGATATGAAAACGCGTCTGCTGCCGTCCTTAGCAGCGTTCCGGGCACGATGCGTGTTTTTAGCGCATGCTCGGTGGCCGTCGCCATCGCCCCTAACCCGACAATCACAGGCAAGCGACGCCGGAGTCTTATTCGAATTTTTCGTACGCGCGGCGCAATTCGACCAGCGGATGATCGGCAGACATCTGGAATTTGACGAGCAATTCACGAGCTATCATGTCGCGGTCTTGTTGATTGTCCGGAAGTTCGATGTCTGGTGGCACGGTGACCCAGCCGTTGATGTTGCGATCGAATACCGCAGCGCGATTTTCTTCATAACCCATGTGCACATCTTCCAGCCAGTTCAGATCCTGCCACCCCATGTACTCGAGGTAGGACGCGAGATAAGGCGTCAAGCGCTCGTAATCGGGCAGTAAGTTGACGTCGTAGCGATAGCCAATCGTCTGCCCGATGAGTTTTTCCCGCTCCGAATCGACGCCGTCTGAATTCAGGTAGTGGTCGATGTCTCTGGTCGATTTTTCCGTCATGTGTGCGTCTCCGCCGATTTGCGCAACACGCGCTCAGAACCGGGTCATGTCGGGATGGCCGACGGTGTGTTGAGTACCTGCCAAAGGAACCTGTGCCATTGCTGAAGCTTCCATCGTCAACGCGGCTAAATCCTCTGGTTCCAGTGAGTGCACATTGGTCTTCCCGCAGGCGCGCGCCATCATCTGGCATTCGATGGCGAGGCAGTGCAGAAAGTTGTAAACACGTTCAGCGGCCGCATCCGGGTCCAGGCGTGCACGCAAATCCGGGTCCTGGGTCGCAACACCGACCGGGCAGCGACCGGTGTGGCAGTGATAGCAGGAGCCGGCCGGTACGCCGATTTCTTTTTCGTAGTCGGCTTCAGGAATGTCCTTATTGCAGTTCAGGGCCATCAACGCCGAGTGACCAATCGCAACAGCATCGGCACCCAGGGCGAGCGCTTTGGCGACGTCGGCGCCGTTGCGGATACCGCCGGCGTAGATCAGAGTCACTTCGCCGCTCTTGCCGGCATCCTCGATCGCACGTCGCGCCTGGCGAATGGCAGCGATCGCGGGTACACCGGTTTCCTCTGCAGCGAGGTGCGGGCCGGCGCCAGTGCCGCCCTCCATACCGTCGATGTAGATCGCGTCGGGATCAGTTTTTGCTGCCATCCGCACGTCATCGTAAACGCGCGCCGCGCCGAGTTTGAGTTGAATCGGGATTTCCCAGTTAGTCGCCTCACGTATTTCCTGAATCTTCAACGCCAGATCGTCCGGCCCCAACCAATCCGGGTGGCGTGCCGGTGAGCGTTGATCAATCCCGGCCGGGAGAGAACGCATTTCCGCTACCTGATCGGTCACTTTCTGACCCATCAAATGGCCACCGAGTCCGACCTTGCAGCCCTGGCCGATAAAAAATTCACAGGCGTCGGCGAGACGCAGATGTTGCGGATTGAAACCGTAACGCGACTGAATGCAC
>Ga0209631_10000045_pt1 | contig 140798 bp, 143 predicted proteins | sample COG_08_FD_184752 | JGI IMG/M metagenome (GOLD analysis project Ga0209631, IMG submission 184752) | Pelagic Microbial community sample from North Sea - COGITO 998_met_08 (SPAdes) (version 2) | ecosystem: Environmental > Aquatic > Marine > Neritic zone/Coastal water | place: Helgoland, sampling...
ATTGCTTACGCCGGCTCATGCACGGCGGGAAAGAAGGAAGACATGGACATGTACGCTCGTGTCTTTGCCGAAGCTGACGCGCAGGGCCTTCGGGTTCATGCCGACGTCGATGTGTTCATTCAGTGCGGCTCCACCGAGGTGCGTGAGTACTGCCGTGAGCAGGGCTATATGGACCTCTTCGAGCGCATGGGTGCGGAGTTCATCGAGCCGGGGTGTGGCGCGTGCATTGCCGCCGGTCCAGGTGTGACGAGCTCGCCGGATGAGGTCTCGATCTCGTCGCAGAATCGGAATTTCCCCGGCCGTTCCGGCCCTGGAAATCTGTATCTCGGCTCACCGTACTCGGTCGCGGCCAGTGCAGTGTGCGGATACGTGACGAGCTGGACGCCAGGTCAGCGGTTCGAGCCGGTCGGCGCGAGGAAGCTCGCGACGGTGTAATTGGCCGCAGGAAAGAGGGCCGCGGGGGAACCGCGCGTACGTCCGCGACGTGTTCCTGTCGCGCACGCTTCGGCCCCCATTTCCCTGTTACAAAGGTCCTGCGTACGCTGACGTATCGAGCGAACACCGCCAAGGAGCAAGCTTTTCGGGGTCTGAAGATCGAAAACTCTCCCCGGTGCATGTATTCCATGTTCAAGCCCATGGACGTAGGCGCGTTCGCTAGAAAGAAGGCAGGGGTGACCGCCCTGGTCTTACTCCTCGGGACGATGCTGTCGTCGGACGCTCATGCTCAGGGATCGCAGGAGCGAGACGCCTCTAGCGTGGCGGCGCTGGCCGGTGCGCTGGTCGGAGGTGCCGTAGGCGCCGTTGGTGGTGCGGGGCTCGGTGCGGGCTCGGATTGCTACGAGATCTGTAGTGGACTAGTGACCGGTTTCGTGGTGGGTGAGGTGGTCGGTGTCACGCTCGGTTCACATCTCTTCAATCGGGGGCGGGGGAACCTGGGCCTCACGTTTGTGGGCTCAGCCGCGTCGGTGCTCGCCGTAGGCGCCGTTGGTAGGATACTTGGTGATGGCGGCGAAATCTTGCTGGCTGCGCTTGTGACACAACTCGCGGTTGTCACTGTGATTCAGGTTCGGACCTCGCCGGCCGTATCGGTATCGCCGATCCTGCAGCCCTCTACAGAAGGGATGAAAGCGGGCTTGATCCTGCGCTGGTGAAGGCGTCAGTCGCGCTTGCCGGGTACGGTGCTGTCGTCTACGATCGCGGACCCGACGCAGACCCCTCAGGCCGGATCATACGATGCGTATCAGTAGCTCACTTCTCTCACTGACACTCTGTACCCTGATCGCTGCATGCGGTGGTGGGGACGACTCGGACGCTTCTTTGGTCCTGGACGGTGCATCGGAGATGACGGTTGCCGAGCACCTCAACCCGCTGATCACGCTGCACGAGACGGATCAGCCACTGTTCGGCCTGTATGCGCCCAGCGCGCGTACCAGGGGAGCGCCGGGCGCCACTCCTTCTCCGGACAAGACGCCGGTCGAGCGTGCTGCCGAGACGATGGCGTATGGCATGAGTGATTACGTGTTCGACGGCAGCATGGAGGGTGGGGTAGAGCGAGGCCTCCCGGCCTTTCTCGAACTTCGAGATGCGATGCACGCGGCAGGGGCTTCAGCGTCGAGCCACCCGTTCGTCGTGAAGATGGCCAAGCTCGAGAGCGAGGAGCAGGCGATCTCCGAGGTCGGTATGCAACTCGACGCTGGCGTGAGTGGCATCATGTTCGTTGAGGTCGAGAGTGCTGAAGAGGCCAGCTGGGGTCTGAACGCCATGCGATACGCAGCGAACGGCGGAACGCGACCCGCGGGAGTGGGTTCACCGCCGGACTACTGGGGTGTAAGCGCAGCGGAGTATGAAGAGAAGGCAGACCTGTGGCCGCTGAACCCGGACGGTGAGCTCATCAGCTGGGTGATCGTGGAAAGCCACGAGGGTCTCGCGAACGTTCGAGAGATCGCAGCCGTGCCGGGCATCGGCGTGCTGTGGCCGGGCGCGGGCACACTGCGACGCCTCTTCTCCACCGTTGACGCAGATGGGCAGCGGGTGCCGGACGCGGAGGGGTGGGAGAACGCCATTCAGACCGTGCTCTCTGCCTGTAAGGAATTCGACGTGCCGTGCGGATATCCTGCGAACGCCAGCGATATCCAGATGCGCATGGAACAGGGCTTCAGCGTTTTCGTGATGGGCTGGGGCGAGTCCGGATTCGAGACCGTCGAGATGGGCCGTCAGATGGCGGGACGCTGAGGGTCGATACCGAAACACCGCACCCGATGATCAACAGGACCCTCGTGCTTGCTGGCGCACTGTACGCATGCATCGCGTGTGGTAACGAAGACAGGCTCGCAACGACCGAGGTGTGGCTGGAAGGACCCACGCTTCCTCAGCCTGTCTCCAACAATGCGGTCGCAGCCGTGGGGACAGCCGACGGCGTATCGGTGTTCAGCTTCCTGGGGATCGACTCGACGAAGGTCTGGAGCGGCGTGACCAACGTCGCCTACCGGTGGGATACCGGGACCGACGAGTGGAGGGAGATCGACCCGGTCCCCGGCCCGGGGCGCCTGGCGTCGACCGCGCAGGTCGTGGATGGGAGGATCTACGTGATCGGCGGATACACGGTCGCGGAAGATGGCTCAGAGAAGTCCCTGCCGGACGTCGCGATCTACGATCCAGCTTCGGACACGTGGAGCCGCGGGGCGGATATCCCGGTTCCAACGGACGACGCAGCTGCCGGGCTCTGGGGCAGTGATCGCATCGTGCTCGTCTCCGGCTGGCATGACACGGGCAACGTCCCGAACGTTCAGATCTACCATCCTGCGGCTGACAGGTGGACCCAGGGGACGGATATCCCGGGTGTGCCGGTGTTTGGGCATACCGGCACGATGGTCGGGGACGCCTTTGTCTATGTCGACGGGACGGCGGTGGTGCCCGCCCGTCCTCGTTTCGCCATCGACACGGCTTCCTGGAGGGGGCGCTTCTCCCAAGGCGGATTGGAAAACTCGGAGAGACGGTCGTCCGTCGACTGGGTCTCTGCACCTCCTCACCCGGGTCCACCGCTCTACCGCGCGGCGGCGGCGACCGTCGACGGCCTGGCGCTCTTCATCGGGGGCTCCGACAACCCCTACAACTACGACGGGGTCGGCTACGACGGAGAGCCTTCATCTCCAGTGGATCAGGTGCTGGCGTTCGACCCGACAGGGGCTGACGGTGCCGGACTCTGGCGTAGCCTGGCCGCGCCGCCGGTGGCGACCATGGATCATCGAAACGCCGGTGTTGCCGGGGGTCGGGTGTATCTGGTCGGCGGCATGGTTGCGGGACAGGTCGTCAGTAATCAGGTCTGGTGGGCCGAGACTCGGTCACTCGTGGCAGCGTCGATGCGGTAGGCGACGGTGCGGACCACATGCGGGCGCTCCATATTCACGCGCTCGCGTGTCCCGACCATGAGGAGATCGACATGGGCTTCCACAGGCTCGTTCTGCCTATCGCCCTGTTCGCCGTCGTAGCAGCACAGCCGCCCCAGGGGGTTGCCGCTCAACAACTGGATGCCACCGCGGACCTCATGCGACGGCTCACCGAAGCGCCCGGGCCTTCCGCGTTCGAGGAAGCGGTCCGCATGATCGTCGTCGAGGAGTTCGACGCACTCGGAGCCGACATCGCCTTCGATGGTCTCGGGTCGGTCCACGCGACGCTTCCTGGCAAGGGCGACGGACCGCGCGTCATGGTGACCGCGCACATGGACGAAGTGGGTCTCATGGTCCAGCACATCACCGCGGATGGCTTTATTCGCGTAAAGAATCTGGGGGGCTTTCTCGGACACGCGTTCCCGGATCAGCGGTGGACAATCATCGGGCGGGACGGACCTGTCATGGCACTGAGTGGCCTTCCGACCGTGCATGTGACTCCCTCGTCACAACGCACTGAGGTCTGGAGCGTGGACCAGGTCTTTCTCGACGTCGGTGCGACGTCCCGCGAAGAGGTCGAGGCGATGGGTATTCGGCCAGGTGACGGAATCTCTCCCTGGAGCCCTTTCATGGTCATGCCGAATGGGCGATATGCAGCGAAGGGATGGGATGACCGGGTCGGGATCGCGGTCATGATCGCGGCCGCTCGTCGCATCCGCTCGGAGGGCATCGATCTGCCAGGAGACATCGTCTGGGTATCGACGACCCAGGAGGAGATCGGACTCAGGGGTGCTCAGGTCGCCGTGGATATGGCCCGCCCTGATATCGGGATTTCCATTGAGGCCGGCGTCTCGGCCGACTACCCCGGCATTCGACCCACTCAGGCGCAGGAGCGGTTGGGAGACGGCCCGGGCATCTTCCTTCTCGATAGTTCGATGGTGCCCAACCGGAAGTTCCGGGACTTCTTTTTCGATGTGGCCCGAGATGAACAGCTTCCCCTTCAGGCGGATGTACTGACGGGCTACGGAGAGGACGGGGCGGAGATCCAGCGCTATGACACGGGACGACCCGCGGTCAACATGACGGTCCCCACGCGTTACCTGCATTCGCATACGGGGATCATCCAGCGCTCCGACTTCGACCAGGCGGTCGATCTGCTGATCGCGGTGCTTCTACGTCTCGATGGTGGCACGGTCCAGGACATTGCGAGCTTCGATCCACGGTAAGCAGGGGTTGTAGCGACGGGGTTTTCTCGATCGACCTGACTCTTCCGGAGCACGCCCGGATCCGGCGATATTCGTCTGCCTCCAAACCAGAGCATGATGAATCCAAAGACTGCGATGCCGGCACCGCGCGATCAGGCCGAGTCGGTCGCGGCGCCTTCAGGCCGAGGGCCGGCCGCCGTTGAGCGCAGCTGGACGCCCGCCGATGCGGCGGAGCTATACGGAGTGGAGCGCTGGGGCGCGGGGTATTTCGGCGTGTCGGAGCATGGCACCGTCGTCGCGTATCCCGATACGGATCGTGAGCACGGCATCGACCTCCATGACGTGGTCCGGGGGCTGGCGAGTCGGGAGATCGGGACTCCGGTCATCGTTCGACTGCCCGGGGTTCTCCAGCACCGGATGCATGATCTCCGTCGGGCGTTCGATGATGCCATCACCGAGCTCGACTACGAGGCGGGCTACTCCTGCGTCTACCCGATCAAGGTCAACCAGGAGCGACACGTCTGTGAGGCCGTGCGGGACTTCGGCGCTGAACTCGGATTCGGACTCGAGGTCGGATCGAAGCCTGAGCTGATCGCCGGACTCGCACTCACGCAGGGGTTCGACGACATGCCCCTGGTGTGCAATGGATTCAAAGACGCGGAGTACATCGAGACGGTTGTTCTCGCCGCCAAGATGGGGCGCAACATCCTGCCGGTGGCTGAACAGGCGTACGAGCTCCGGCTCATTCGCGACGCCGCGCTCGTGCATGATGTGCAGCCGCGCTTCGGAATTCGTGCGAAACTGGCAGCACCGGGTGTCGGCCGATGGGCTGGTTCGTCCGGCATCAGGGGCAAGTTCGGCCTCACCGTCGGTGAGATCCTTCATGCGGTCGAGTATCTGCAGGAGGTCGACCTGCTCGATGGATTCCGCATGCTCCACTGCCACGTCGGATCGCAGATCTTCGACATTCGGGCCGTGAAGTACACGGTCAGCGAACTCGCCCATCTGTATGTCGAGCTCATCCGGGCGGGCGCGCCGATCGAGATTCTCGACCTCGGTGGCGGGCTCGGGGTCGACTACGATGGCTCCCAGTCGGCCACTGAGTCGTCAGTGAACTACACGCTCGACCAGTACGCATCCGACGTGGTGCACAGGGTCAAGACGGTATGCGACGAAGCGGGTGTGCGTCACCCGATGATCATGACGGAGTCCGGGCGTGCACTGGTGGCACACTCCAGCGTCCTGATCACGGACATCATCGGTGCCAAGAGCTTCCGGGTCGAGCCGGACCCCGACCTTGTTCGGAGGGCCCTCGAGGCGGGCGATCCGCCACAGCCTTTGCTCGATCTGCATGAAGCATACGAGCGCCGGCATGCAGGCGATGACGGTATGCTGGAGGTTTACGCCGACGCCGAACATGCGTTGTCCGAGGCGATCAACCTTTTCAACCTCGGATACATGGACCTCCGCTCGCGGGCCGCGTGCGAGGAGTTGTTCTGGGCCGTGGGGAGCGCGGCGCTCGAGACGTACGGAGACGACATGCCCGAGGCCCTCGGTCACCTGCCGGACCGGCTGGCCGACCTGTACTTCGTGAATGTCAGCGTCTTCCAGTCACTGCTCGACTCATGGGGTATTGATCAGATCTTCCCGATCATGCCGATCCACCGTCTCGACGAGGAACCGACTCGGCGGGGTATTCTGGCAGACATCACCTGTGACTCGGACGGACGGGTAGACCGGTTTCCCGGAGACGGGAGTCCCAAGTCGACGCTCGAACTTCATGAAGTTCCTGCGCCGGGCTCCGAGGATCCCACAGGTGAGACGTACTACCTCGGCATCTTCCTGACGGGCGCCTATCAGGAGACCCTGGGCGACCTTCACAATCTCCTGGGGGATACCAATGCGGTGCATGTCCGACGGGGGCCGAACGGCCGCTGGCGTATCGAGACCCTCGTCGAGGGAGAGACCGTGCGCGAGGTCCTCAGCTACGTGCAGTTCGAGCCGGAGAATATGCGTCGCCAGTTGCGACACGATGTCGAGGCAGCGATCGAGGCCGAGCGACTGACACCGAGCGAGGGAGCCAGTCTTCGGCGATTCTTCGACGAGAGCCTTCAGGGGTACACCTACCTGGAGTAGCTCCTGTCGGAACCTTTGTCTTCCGAGGCTTTCAGGGACCTGTCGGCTTTTGGCACCGTTCCTGCAACACGTCAGGTGCGTCCGGGGGGGAGCCCGACTCCTCTCTCTGAATCGATGATCCGCACCACCAGAAGGGAGCTCACCACATGAGCATGCTCAACCTCAATCCGAAGCTCGGTCTGTTCGCCGCTCTCGCTCTCGCTGGCTCTGCCGGAGCGTGCAAGACGGTGAGCCCCGACGAGATGGACGCCAGCCTGTCTGCTCTTCGCGCAGAGATGCAGGGCGAGATGACAGCCGGCGACAACGAACTCCGTTCCGACATGGACGGCCGCTTCGCCGACGTCGACCGCCGCTTCGCGGCCCTCGAACAGGAACTCCAGCAGATGGAGCGGGATTTCGAGGTCTCGATCGCCCGTATCGAAGACGAGCTGCGCTTCAACGTACCCGTCTACTTCGGCTTCGATGACGCCACGGTCGAGGCAGAAGATGAAGACGTTCTCGCTCGCTTTGGTTCGGTCGCTCAGAAGTACTACCCGAACGCTCGGATCACGGTCGAGGGCTTCACCGATCCGTCCGGCGACGAGAACTACAACCTCTGGCTCGGTGAGCAGCGTGCAAATGCCGTTGCCGCGTACCTGGTCGAGGGTACGGCACTCACCGAAGACCGTGTGAAGGCGGTCAGCTACGGTGAAGACACCCGCCGCTTGGTATCAAGCGACTGGGGTCCGGGTGTCGACGGCTGGGAGAATCGTCGCGTCGTGCTCGTTATCGACCACGATGGTGTGCCGCCGATGATGACGACTGAGGAAGAGGGCCCGTCCACGGAGGGCTGATTCCGCTTCAGGGTTGAGCCGGCGAGGCCGGTTCTCCCGAACGAGGGTCGTCGGGTTCGCTCGGTGACCCTCGTTCGCGTGGGGAGTGACACGGTCTTTCCTCGAGCTTCGTAGGGGGCGATCGTACGCCGATCGTCTTACCAGCGAGGCTAGCCTTGGCCCACGTCCCTCCCTTCACGCCTGACCCGCGTCTCTTCCCCTTCGAGTCGAAGTGGTTTGAGAGCCACGCTGGAGCGGTGCACTACATTGATGAGGGTGAGGGTGACCCGATCCTGTTTCTCCACGGTAACCCGACCTGGAGTTTTCTGTACCGCGGGATCATCATCCGACTCAAGAGGAAGTACCGGTGTATTGCCGTCGACTACCCAGGCTTCGGATTGTCGGCTAGGCCCGAGAACTACGGGTACACGCCCGGTGAGCACGCCGGGATCGTTCGTGACCTGGTCCGACACCTGGACCTGTCGAACCTCACGATTATGGGTCAGGACTGGGGAGGTCCGATTGGCCTCAGAGTCGCGGTCGACGAGATCGCTCGGCTCCGGTCCCTGGTGATGGGCAATACGTGGTTCTGGCCTCTCGATTCATGGCAGGGCAAGACGTTCGCCTACGTCATGTCCATGGCGCCCATGCAGACGCGGATCCTCTCTCATAACCTCTTCGTCGAGAAAGTCATCCCGTTGGGGGTGAGGCATCCGCTGCCGGATGAGGTCCTGCACCATTACCGGGAAGCGATGCCGACGCCGAAGAGCCGGGTAGGTGCGGCAGAATTTCCGGTCCAGCTGATGAGCGCGGCCTCGTGGCTCGCCGAGCTCGAGCGCGATGTCCAGGAGGTGCTGGCCAACGCACCCGTGCTCCTGACCTGGGGCCTTCTCGATCCGATGTTCACCCGCAGGTTCATGGAGCGATTTCGTGAGGTCTTTACGCACACGGAGATCTTCCGACTCGACGCAAAGCACTACATCCAGGAAGACTCGCCGAAGGAGATTTCAGAAGCGATCGACTCCTTCCTCTCGTCGTCGGTCGGGTCGGCGGCTGTCTAGGTGACGCCCCTAGTTGTGGGAGCGGGTGGCGCGCTGGGGGCGATTGCGCGGTACTACGTATCCGAGTGGATAGGGGTCTTTGCGGGACAGTCGATGCCATGGGGGACCTTCACTGTAAACGTGTTGGGCTCGTTCGTGCTGGGCTTCCTGCTCGTGTGGCTGCAGGCGGTCGCGCCGAATGATCAGATCCGGCAGTTCGCTGCGATCGGGGTGCTCGGCTCGTTTACGACGTTCAGTACGTTCAGCTATGAGACCGTGACGCTGGTCCGAGCCGGTGAAGTGCTGCGCGCGGGTGGATACGCGCTGGGTTCGATAGTCGTCGGCGTCCTGGCGGTCATGATCGGCATAGGTCTGGCTACGGCGATCCTGGGTTCCCGCGCCTGATCAACGCCCGAGGAAGAGAGACGAAGATGAGGCGCACCGGATTGTTCGTTCTAGCTGTGGCTTCGGCCCTCACCGCCTGCGCAGACGGAGAGGACAACGCACCCGCCGTGACGCCACAGGCCGCTGACCCATTCGCCATGGAGGTCGGCGACTGCTTCGACGACACCCAGATGGGTGTGAACGAGGTTACAGAGGTTCCTGGCCTGCCCTGCTCGACGCCGCACGATAACGAGGTATACGCCCTCTTCGATCTCCCTGCTGGTCCGTTTCCGGGTGACGAACAGGTCGATGAATCGTCCAGCCTCGGATGCTACGAGCGCTTCGAGGCCGCCATCGGCATGACGTACGAGGAGTCGATCATCGACTTTATCGCGATGTATCCGACCGAGGACTCGTGGAATCGCATCAATGACCGTGAAGTGGTCTGTATTGCGTTTCACATGGAGTACGAAAAGCTGACCGAGTCGGTACTGGGCAGCGGTCGCTGATACGCGGGGCGATCGGAGAGTCGGAATGACGCACACCCGGACTCGTGGTCCGGGTCCCGATGGTCGCAGCAGGACTCGAACCTGCGACATCTACGATGTGAACGTAGCGCTCTACCAGCTGAGCTATGCGACCTCTGAAACGGCTGAGATCCGGGCGAATAGCCCAAACCTCAGCCGTGATACCCCTACGGGGACTCGAACCCCGGTCTCCGCCGTGAGAGGGCGATATCCTAGGCCACTAGACGATAGGGGCATGCAAAGTCCTCCTTTTCAGGAGGGGCAAAATAGTAAACGAGGTGCAAGGGTGGCTCAACCCCTCTCAACGTTTTTGGAAACAGATGTGTCGTGGGAGATGCAGGGGCAGGCGATTGTGGTGATCGATCGAGTGTCGAGAGCCGTCCTGAATGGTCCGATCAGACGGAGTCGAGGGATGCAGGTGGCGGAGAAGATGACGAAACTCAACCCGGAGTCCGTTCGCGGCTGGATGAGCGATCGCAAGGGTTGGAAACGGCGGTCGAACCGGCTAACGAAGGAGTTCGTGTTCAAGAAATTCCGTGACTCGATTGTCTTCGTGAATCGAGTGGCGACGATTGCCGACAGCCGTAAGCATCACCCTGACATCGACCTGCGAGGCGGGACGGTCACGTTGACCCTTTCGACCGAGGCGGTCGGGGGGATCAGCGAGAAGGATCTCGATCTCGCCGAGCAAATCGACTTTGCCACCTCCTGGAACAAGGGCATCTGATCCCGGAGTGGTAAGCACGAACGGACACGGAATACGGAATTCGGGAAGCGTAGCTGATACCTCCTCAACCGGACTGGTCTGAAGATGTGACCGCCAGTACGTCGTTGAGGTCTTGAACGAAAAAGTCCGGTTGCTCCGCTTCCAGAATACGGCGGTCGATAGGTCCCCAACCCACGGCCGCCGTTTTCGTCCCTGCTAGTCGCCCGGCTCGGACGTCGTGCGGGGAGTCGCCGACGAAGAGCACAGAGCCGGGGTCATCTGAGAGGTCCAGCGCGTCGAGCGCCTTGAGGACCGGCTCGGGATGGGGCTTGGGCTGCTCGACCTGATCGCCAAAGACCACGTGCTCGATATCGTCCTGAAGACCGCACACCTCGATGGTGCGTTGGCCGATACGATGACCTTTACTCGTGACGATGCCGACACGGGTCCCGCGCTGACGTAGAGTACGGACCACTGAAACCGCCCCCGGAAAGGGGGTCACCATCTCGTCGTGAATGTTCCGCTGATAGGCCACATAGGTGTCGCGCATGGCCAAGCGCTCCGTTTCGGAACGCGCGTAGTCATAGAGCTGGATCGGTAGGGGCTTGCCCATCGATGCCAGGAACGCGTCCGTTGGTGGATCGCTGCCCAGATGCTGTCTCATGGTATAGCGGAAGCTGCGCAGGATCAGATCGAGCGTATCGGCGAGCGTTCCATCGAGGTCGAAGAGTACGCCGCGCCATGACATCACAGCTGCTCCAGGAAGCTGACCAGCAGGCTGAAAGCCTCTTCGTGTCGCAGGAGGCCAGCGTGCGTGGGGCAGCAAAGCTCGTGGTCCGGGACGCCGGGCAGGGTCGCGCTCTCACCCGGTACGATATGGGTGTCCAGGATTGTCCGGATGGTGATCGCCTCGACACCGATCGGGACCGGTTGCTCGGCGTTCAAGGAGTCGAGGAGGGGGCTTTCGGGCATCATCTCGTCACGTCCTCCACCCCAGGCCAGATACGCCGACAGGGTGCCGCGGTGCGGTGAGGCCAGGAAGACGGTCCGGCGCACGGGGTGATCCGGGCGTGTCAGGATATACCAACGCGTGGCGAGTCCGCCCATCGAATGCGCGACCATGTCGATCTCGTCTGCTCCGGTCGTTGCGAGCAACCCCTGCACTGCAGCCTCGATCTCGAGTGCGTGGTCTCGATTGCTACCGGTCGGCTCTTTGAACGTCACCGAATGCACCCGGTCGCTCGGCCATCCAGCGCCGAGCAGACGAATCCGAACCGTCGCTAGATCCCGCTCAGTGTCGAACCATCCGGGAACGAGAAGAACCGGGACCTGGGCGAAGGCAGGGAGTGGAGTCACGGTCGCGATCGCGAGCACCAGAAGCAGGACTGAGCGCCGGCACCTCATGGTGTGCGTTCCACGACATTGCCGATCGTACGGATCGCATGCTCGATCTGCTCGGGTGTCAGCGTTACCGGTGGGGTGAGTTCAAGTACGTGTCCGTGATCACCACCCGGCAGCAGGATCAGCCCCTCGGGTAGTGCGGCCTCTGCCACTCTGGCCCCTCGACCGAGGGCTGGTGTCAGACCGTCGCTTTCGACGAACTCGATGCCCAGCAGGAGGCCGAGACCGCGCACGTCGGCAACACCGGGCAGGTGACCCACACGGTCTCGCAGTCCATCCAGAAGGGTCACGCCCAGACTCCTTGCCTGTCCTGGAACGTCCGCCGACTGGATCGTGTCGAGCACGGCGGATGCGGCCGTGCACGAGAGAGGGTGACCGAGGAAGGTACTGGTGTGAATTGCCTCTCCGTCGCTGGCTGGCCACGCGTTCATGACCCGTGCGGGTGCGATACTCGCGGAGATAGGCATGCCGCCACCAAGAGCCTTGCCGACAACGACGATGTCAGGATCGAGTCCAAGCCCTGGTGAGGCGAGCGTAGCTCCACAGCGCCCCATGCCGGTCATGATCTCGTCGGCGATTACGAGGGCATCGTATTCCTTCGCGAGGCTGGACAGCTCGGCCAGGAATCCCTCGGGAGGGATCCGGGCTCCGCCCCGCGCCTGAACCGGCTCGATTATGATGGTCCCGATCGGGTCTCCGTTCGGTGCCCCGTTGATCAGCGCGGCGCGTATGGCATCGAGTGAGCGGGCTCCATCTGGTGTGGGGTCGCGGATCGGATCGGGGTACGGTGCAAACGCGACGCCACCGTACAGTCGGTCCTCGAAGTGCCAGCGGAAGTGTGCCCGGGGCGTGACGGAAAGCGATCCAGCCGTGAGGCCGTGATATGCGCCTTCGAACGCTAGCAATCCGGAGCGCCCGCTCGCCAGAGCGCCGGTCTTGAGCGCCCCTTCCACGGCCTCGGAACCACCCGTCGAGAGGATTACCCTGGCGTCGGGCCAGGGGCTGATCGCGGCGAGCTTCTCGAGAAGCTCGAGCTTCGGGGCGGGTGGGTGGATGTCGCCCATACCGTGGATCAGGGAAGCGCCCGCCTGCAGTGCTTCCTGTACGACAGGGCTGGCGTGACCGAGGAGCGCGACGCCGAATGCTGACGTCAGATCGACGAAGACGTTGCCGTCTGCGTCGACGACGTTGGCCCCAAGCGCTCTGGTCCAGAAGACAGGCCAGGAATCACTGACGTAGGTGACGTTTCGGGACTCGACCTCGTGAAGACGGGCGCCCATCGCGGCCGATTCGGGGCCAGGAGGGTGCACGCGGATCGACGGGAGATCGCGACCAGTAGGCTGCGGAGTATCCGTCATACGACGTCCGTCGGCTCAGTCCTCCGAGAGCTGGGTCTCGGCCTGCATCCCCATGGCATGGTAGCCCTTGTCCACGTGCAGTGTCTCACCTGTGATGCCTGAAGCAAGCGGTGAGCAGAGAAAGGCTGCGGCGGTGCCGACCTCCTCGGCCGTGTTCGCTTCGGGCAACGCGGCGTTCTGCTCGTAGTACTCGACCATCTTCTGGATAGTGCCGATCGCTTTGGCCGCACGGCTCGCGAGCGGGCCCGCGCTGATCGTGTTCACGCGGATGCCGAATCGGCGCCCGGCGTCGAACGCCAGGGTCCGGGTATCTCCCTCCAGCGCGGCTTTCGCGGAGCTCATTCCGCCACCGTACCCGGGAATGACCCGCTCAGCAGCGAGGTAGGACAGAGAGACGACAGAGCCACCCGGTCGCATCAATGGGCCGAACCGTTGCACCATACTCACGAGCGAATAAGCACTCGCGCTGACGGCGGCGAGGTATCCGGAACGGCTCGTATCGATGAGCGCGTTCTGGACCTCGGGACCGTTCGCTAGGGAATGCACCACGATATCGAGACAGTCGTCACCAAAATCGCTGTGGAGCGCGTCGGCGACCCCCTGGATCGTGTATCCCTCGAGGTTTACGTAGCGCTTATCCTGACGAACGTCGTCCGGAACGTCTTCGGGTGTGTCGAAGACTGCGTCGAGCGGATAGATGCGCTCGAACTCGATCTCTCCACCGCCAGGCAGTGAGATATCGAGCTTCCCGCGCTCGAGGCTCTTCGTGAAGATCCGCATGGTGGGCGGCCATGTGCCCACACACACGGACGCGCCGGCCTGTGCCAGAGCACGCACAATGGCCCACCCGTATCCCTTATCGTCGGCGATCCCGGCCACGAGCGCGCGCTTACCGGTCAGGTCAATGGAAAGCATGAACCCACTCCTCGGAGGTGAAGGCCGGGTAAGGTAGATGATCAACCGGTCTTGGCCGACCCCCTTCGACACGCGTGGTCAGCGTCCCGGCAACGTGGGGGTTCTCCATCAATCGCTTCCCTCGAGCGATCCACCGTGCTCTTCGAGTCGCACGATGAACTGATCGAAGTCCAGCACCTCGACGCCGAGCTTCTGGGCTTTGGCGAGCTTTGATCCCGCTTTATCCCCCGCGACGACGAAGGCGGTCTTCTTTGAGACCGATCCGGACGTGCGCCCACCCACCGACTGCCATGCTGTCTCCGCGACCACACGCGGTACAGGAATCGCGCCGGTGAACACAGCCGTGCCCAGGTCGGGGAGGTCCGATGCCGTGACTTCGATGGTCTGCGGCTCCACGCCGCGGGCGAGCACGGCATCGACAGCAGCCGCGTTGCGTTCGTCCGCGAAGAAGTCCGTGATCGCTTCAGACATGCGCGGCCCGATGCCGTCGATCGCTACGAGCTCGTCGATCGTGGCAGATCGGATTGCGTGGAATGAGCCGAAACGTTCTGCCAGAGTGCGGGCAACGGTCACACCGACCTCGGGGATGCCGAGGGCAATCAGGAACCGTCGGAGGTCTGGCGTGCGCGTCGCCGCGATCGCATCGACCAGAACGGAGGCCGATTTTTCACCGAAGCCTTCGAGGTCGACGAGCTGGTCTGGGGTGACGTCGAAGAGCTCCGCGAGCTGCGTCACCATGCCGCGATCCACCAGCAGGTTCGCGGTCTCGTCGCCCAGACCTTCGATGTCGAGTGCGGCGCGGGACCCGAAGTGAATGATCCGACCTTTGAGCTGAGCGCTGCAGCCGAACCGATTCGGGCAGATGGTTCTTGGTCCGTCCGGGTAGACCTCTGTGTCGCAGACCGGACACCGGTCGAGCATCTCGAAGGGCTCGGCACGCTCGTCGTGATGCTTAATGACCTCGACGACTTGCGGGATCACGTCGCCTGCTCTCTGGATTCGAACGGTGTCGCCCTCGCGCAGGTCTTTTCGTCTGAGCTCTTCCCGATTGTGGAGCGAGGCGCGCGACACTGTCACACCCCCGACAACCACCGGCCGAAGCCACGCCACGGGTGTGAGGACACCGGTTCGACCGACCTGGATATCGATCTTCTCGATGACCGTTACCTCCTGGCGGGGCGCGAACTTCAGTGCCATCGCCCAACGGGGGTGGTGTGAGGTAGCCCCCATCGCTCTTCGAGCAGCGAGATCGTCGAGCTTGATCACCACCCCGTCGATTTCGTAGTCCAGCTCGTCGCGATCGCTCTCGAACGCCGCATGGTACGCGAGCACCTCATCGACCGTTGTCACCGTCTGGATGCGTTCGGGCACGCTGAAGCCCCACTCCCGAATCGCCTCGACCCCGGCAGTGTCGGAGTCGAAGGACGTGCCGTCCACGGCGAGCACGTCATACACCAGAAGGTCGAGCTTACGGGATGCTGTCACTCGAGAGTCCAGCTGGCGGATCGATCCGGCGGCCGAGTTCCGCGGGGACGCGTACGGTTCGATGTCTGCTTCAGCCAGTCGTGCATTGAAGTCGGCGAAGTCCGAGATGTACATCAATACTTCGCCACGAAGGGATAGAAGTGCCGGTGCCGGTCGGACGTCGGTCCGAAGACGGAGCGGAACGGTTGAGATGGTCCGGATGTTCTCGGTGACACCCTCGCCCTCCTGACCATTTCCGCGAGTGACGGCTCGCGTGAGCACACCCTCCTCGTACACAAGCTCGATCGACGCTCCATCCAGCTTGGGCTCGAGGATGTATCTGGGGGTGACTCCCTCTCCTAGTGCCCGACGCACGCGCTCGTCGAAGCGGACGAAGTCCTCAGACTTCTCTGATGAATCGAGCGACAGCAGCGGGGCGACGTGCTCGACAGTCTGAAACCTGGCCTGTGGAGGAGCACCGACGCGCTTGGTCGGTGAGTCAGGGGACTCCAGAGATGGATAATGTCTCTCGAGTGCCTGGAGTCTCCGAAACAGCTCGTCGTACTCCGTGTCGCTGATCTCCGGACGTGCCTCGTGGTAGTACAGGTACGAGTGACGCCTCAGTTCAACTCGGAGGGTTTCGACCTCCTCGAGGACTTCCGCCGGGATGTCATGCGTCGTATCGGTCACGGGCGTTCAGTCAGGTGATCTTTGGGACGACTGACAATATCGCGTCTTCGTTGATGGAAGTGCACCGAACGAACGCCGCGGAGCGTCTTTCTCTCTGTAGCCCACCGTAGCGCGATCGTCGCAGCTCACTGATCTTGTCGACTCTCTGCGGAGCTCTGATGGAGTCAGCCGCCGCGCGTACGAAGGGCATCTGGAGGAATCATGAAAAGGCACTCTCCGCTGGGACAGCTCCTGGGAGCGGTCGCTGCCGTTTTGGTCTTGAGCACCGGTATCGCCGCTCAGCAGAGCGGAATGGAAGACACCAACCCTCGCCGGGCAGACGAGGGTGACGGGCCTCACGAGCGTCTGATCCTGAGGGGTGGGACGTACATCGATGGGGCGGGCAGCCCTCCTCTGGGCCCGGTCGACATCGTTGTGGAGAACGACCGAATCGTGGAGATCCGGGCCGTCGGCTTCCCGATGGCCCCGATCAATCAGGAGCGCCGCCCCGGTGGCGCGACGCAGGAGATCGACGTCTCGGGCATGTACATCCTGCCCGGGCTTGTCGACATGCACGTCCACACGGGGGGTCCGGGAAAGGCCCCGCAGCCCGAGTACACGCACAAGCTCTGGATGGGCAACGGGGTCACGACGGCCCGCGGTGTGGGTTTCGGTCCGATGATGTGGTCTCTGGAGCAGAAGGCCCTGGCCGAGGCCAACGAAATAGTCGCACCTCGAATGTTCGTATACGTCCGACCGGGTGAGGCGTGGGATCGTGGCCCGGTGACATCCCCCGAGATGGCCCGAGAGTGGGTGCGATGGGCAGCGAACGTCGAGGTGGACGGCGCACAGATCGACGGCCTGAAGCTCACGTCGTATCCGCCGGCGATCATGGAAGCCCTCATCGACGAGGCGCATCAGTACGGCCTTGGTACCGTCGCCCACCTCGCCCAGACTGGTGTGGCACGGATGAACGCCCTCGATGCGGCCGAGCTCGGCCTCGACATGATGACTCACTACTACGGTCTCTTCGAGGCTCTGTTTGAAGGTCAGACCATCCAGGACTTCCCGGCCGATTACAACTACCAAAACGAGCAGCACCGCTTCGGTCAGGTGGGTCGGCTCTGGAACCAGTCGGCCGAGCCTGGCTCCGACGCGTGGAATGAGCTGATCGAGCGCTTCCTTGAGCTGGATTTTGCGATCGATCCGACCATGACGATCTACGAGGCGAGCCGTGACGTCATGCGCGCACGCGAAGCCGAGTGGCACGAGGAGTACACGCTGCCCAGCCAGTGGGACTTTTATCAGCCGAGCCGTCAGGCCCACGGCTCATACTGGTTCGACTGGACCTCTGAAGACGAGTACCACTGGCAGCAGTTCTACAGGAAGTGGATGACGTTCCTGAACGACTACAAGAATGCGGGTGGCATCGTGACCACCGGGTCCGATTCCGGCTTCATCTACAAGCTGTACGGCTTCGGCTATATCCGTGAGCTCGAGCTTCTGCGCGAAGCGGGCTTCAATCCGCTCGAGGTCATTCGGGCCGCCACGTACCATGGCGCTTTGCAACTCCACAAGCCGAAGGGCATGGAGAACGACCTGCAGTTCGGCGTGCTCGAAGTGGGCGCGAAGGCCGACATGATCGTGGTACCGGAAAACCCACTTGCGAATCTCAAGGTGCTCTACGGTACCGGCACGCCGCGGCTCAATGACGACACGGGTGAAGTTGAGCGCGTGGGCGGCATCACGTACACGATCAAGGACGGGATTGTGTATGATGCCCGGCAGCTTCTCGAGGACGTCCGTGAGATGGTGCGAGAGGCGCAGGCGAACACGGTCTCCGAGCAGGGCGGTTGAGCATGTAGCTACGTCGGCTTCGTCTGGGAGTCATCCCGAAACTGTACGCCTCCGCCCCATCGTGGGGCGGGGGCGTTCGGTTATCCAACCCCGACGGACGCTGATGCATGGGGCCGGTTCGGCACGTCCCGCATCTTGCCGCGTTGTCCAGAGTCGTCATCGGGAAACGATCACGTGCCCTCTGTCGGAGGGCTGCCTTCGTGCGTTCGCCCATTGGTCCAGATCTCCTGCGCACGTATTGTCGACGCCTCCCGAGAACATGCGGCTGGTGAAGAGGAGATGACGACATGAAGGGGTTGCTGAAGGGCGTGCTCCGATCTGAGCGCGGTTTCGTGGTGGCGCTCGCGGTCCTGAGCACGCCAGGCATGGCGCCTGAATTGGATGCGCAGGACGCTCGGCCGTCTCTGTACCAGCCAACTGCGTCACCAGACGGCTCGGAGATCGCGTTCGTGAGCAGCGGCGAAATCTGGACTGCTCCCTCCACGGGGGGCGTCGCACGAATCCTGGTCGCCCACGAGGCTGACGAAAGCGCTCCGCTCTACTCTCCCGATGGGACCCGACTCGCGTTCGTCTCGAACCGAGCCGGCGACAACGACGTCTACGTGATGGAGCTGACCTCCGGAACCGTCACCCGTCTCACCTATGGTGACGGAAACGAGGAACTGAACGCGTGGTCCCCCGATGGCGAGATGATCCTCTTCGCCGACGGGCGACACGATCCAGGTGGCCAACCCGATATCTGGAGCATCCCGTCGTCCGGCGGCACCCCTGTGAAGTTGCTCGCGGACGAATACTCGCCTGAATTCCATGCGGCGATCTCACCGGACGGCGCCACGATCGCTATCGCAGCAAATGCCCGCATGGCCCAGGGCCAGTGGTGGAGAAACGGGCATAGCCACATCGACGAAGCCGAGATCTGGTTGGTCACGTGGGGCAACCGACCGACCTATCGGCAGCTCTCGGCATCAGGCTCGAAGAGTGTTCAGCCGATGTGGACCCGTGATGGTGATGATGTCGTCTACGTGTCCGACCGCTCCGGAACGGAAAACCTCTGGACCCAGCCGACCGCGGGAGGCCGGGCCAGGGCGTTGACGACCTTCACGGAGGGCCGCCTGCTCTTCCCCCGCATCAGTGCGAACACGGATCTCGTCGTGTTCGAGCGCGACTTCGAGATCTGGTCGATACAGCTTCCGGGAGGGACGCCGACGCCGGTCGACATCGAGCTAATGGGGGCGGTTCAGACGCCGATCGCTGAAGAGCTGAGTCTGAACAGCGGTTTCGGAGATCTCTCGCTCTCACCCGACGGCGAGAAGGTTGCGTTCACCGCCCGCGGTGAGGTCTTCGCTGTCTCGGTTGAAGACGGCGGGCAGGCGACCCGTGTGACGCGAAGTGTCGTCGCCGAATCGGAGATCAGCTGGGCGCCGGACTCGCGGCGAATCGCCTATGTGTCGCGGCGGGATGGGATGCCGAGTCTCTTCCTGTATGACTTTGGCTCGAACACCGAAACACGCCTGACGGATGCGGACGGAGTCGACATCACGCCCCGCTTCTCGCCCGACGGCCACGCAGTCGCGTACGCGAGGGACGGACGACAGATCCGGGTGCTCGACCTGGAGTCCGGAGCCGACCGTCTCGTGGCCGAGGGTCAACTCTGGGTCTACCCGTTCAGTCAGTCCGAACCGTTGGCCTGGTCGCCGGACGGGGAGTGGCTGGCCTGGCTCTCCACCGACGAACGCATGTTCTCGAATGTCTGGCTCGCTCCGGCCATGGGTGGTGAGGCGCGGAGGGCGTCCGAGCTGGCGAATTCGTCTGCCGGGTCGATCGCCTGGGCGCCGAACGGTGAGACGCTCTACTTCGATACGCAGCATCGCACGCAGGTGGGCCAGGTCGCGGCCGTCGACCTCGTACCGAGGACACCGATCTTCAGAGAGGACCGCTTCGCCGAGCTCTTCGAAGAGGAAGACGAGGATCCAGCCGGTGATGAAGAATCCGAAGGTGCCGCGGCGGATGATTCGGTCACGCCGAACTTCGATGGTATCCGTCGCCGCCTGACCCTGCTCCCGATTGGCGTCGACGTCGGGACGGTCTCACTCAGTCCGGACGGTAAGACGTTGGTGTTCAGTGCCGCTGCAGAGGGGCAGCAGAACCTATACGTATACTCCGTGGATCCCGAAGCCGACGGCCCACGAGTCACCCGGCAGCTCACTTCCACGGCTGGCTTTAAGAGTCGCCCGCTCTTCATGCCGGATGGACGCGAGGTCGTCTATCTGGCTTCTGGGCGCATCCAGATCGCCAATGTCGAGAGTGGGCAGACGCGAGCCTTGAGCGTCACGGCTGAGCTCGAGGCGGATTTCGATGCGCTGAAGGTTGAGGGCTTCGATCAGGGATGGACGTACATGCGCGACCACTTCTACGACCCGGACCTGCACGGAGCCGACTGGAATGCAGTGCGGGCGTCGTTCGCGCCTCAGATTGCTGGAGCGGCCACGTGGGCCGAATACTCCCGCCTGATGAACATGATGCTTGGTGAGCTCAACGGGTCGCATCTGGGGCATTCGTACAACGCCGACCGATCGGGCTCAAGTACGGGCGTTCTCGGCCTTCGATTCGACGCCGCTGAATACACGGGTAACGGGCGGCTTCGCGTGACAGAGGTCGTACCTCTGGGCCCTGCTCACATCGAGGGGAGCATCGCGCCGGGAGAGACTCTGGTGGCTGTCGGGGGTACATCGGTGGACGGCGCCACCAACCTGGACGCCCTTCTCCAGGACACGCAGGGCGACAAGGTCGTACTGACTATGAAGGCGTCGGACGGTTCGACCCGGAACGTCGAGGTTCGGCCAATGTCCCCGGGAGGCGAGCGCCAGCTCGAATATCGTGACTGGGTCGAGACAAAGCGCGCGTATGTAGCGGCGCAGAGTGGCGGAAGACTGGGCTACGTGCACATGTCGAGCATGAGCGCGGGCAGCCTGAACCAGTTGTACGTGGATCTCGATGCGGACAACCACGACAAGGATGGCGTGGTGATCGACATGCGCAGCAACAACGGCGGTTTCGTAAATGCGTACGCTCTCGATGTCTTTGCTCGGCGCGGATACATCACCATGGAGACGCGAGGATTTCCTCAGGCGAATGCGCGCAGCATGCTCGGCCAGCGCTCCCTCGAGCTGGGGACAGCGCTGGTGGTGAACCAGCACACGTTGTCTGACGGTGAGGACTTCACTGAGGGATACCGGGCGCTGGGGCTGGGTCAGGTCGTAGGTGAACCGACTGCCGGATGGATCATTTTCACCTGGAGCGCTTCTCTTGTTGATGGCACCAGCGTCCGCATGCCGCGGTCGCGTATTCGAGGGGTTACCGGAGACGACATGGAGCTCAATCCGCGTGAGGTCGACGTCGAGGTCGTACGCCCGATGGGCGAGTCGTACACCGGCCGAGACAGCCAGCTCGACGCCGCGATCCGCGTGCTCCTGGAGGGACGGTGACCAAATCGACCGAGGTGTTCACCGAAGAAGAGGTCCGCGGATATCGTGAGGAGACGCCGGGTCTCGCGCACCGCGTCCACCTTAACAACGCGGGTGCCTCCCTCATGCCGACGCCTGTTGTGGACGCCATCGTGGGACATATCGAGCTCGAGGCCGAGATCGGGGGATACGAAGCGGCCGATGTCGAGACCGATGCGATCGGTCGTGCGTACGAGGATACCGCTACCCTGATCGGTGCCCCACCCGACCGTGTGGCCATGACGGAACACGCTACGGCGTCCTTCGCGGCTGCGCTCTCTTCGATCCCCTTCCAGTCGGGTGACGTACTCGCGACGACATGCCAGGACTACGTCTCGAACCAGATTCAGTACCTCGCTTTGTCCGAGCGCTTCGGCGTAGAGATCGTGCGCGCTCCCGACGCGCCTGAGGGTGGTGTCGATTTGCAGGCGATGGAGGAGATCATCCATCGCCGTCGACCACGGCTCGTTTCCGTCACGCAGATCCCGACCAATTCCGGTCTCGTGCAGGACGTTGATGCCGTCGGGGCAATGTGTCGTGCCAGGGATGTGCTGTACCTGGTGGATGGCTGTCAGTCCGTCGGGCAGATGCCAGTCGACGTCGAAGCGATGGGCTGCGACTTCTTCTCCGCCACCTCTCGGAAGTACATGCGTGGTCCGCGGGGCGCTGGCTTCCTCTACGTATCCGATCGAGTGCTGGACGCGGGACTCGAGCCACTCTTCCCGGACATGCGAGCAGCCGACTGGATCGACGACGACCTGTATCAGCCCGCGCCGGACGCCCGCCGTTTCGAGACCTGGGAGTATGCGTGGGCGCTTGTGCTCGGCACAGGCGCGGCCGCGCGGTATTCGAACGCCATCGGGATCGAGCGAATCCGGGATCGCGCCCGCGCCCTCTCCGGTAACCTCAGAACGCGCCTCTCAGCGATCGACGGAGCCAAAGTCCTCGATCACGGGGCTGAGTTGGGGGCAACAGTGACAGCCTCATTTGATGATCAGGTCCCGGCCGACCTGGTACGTGAGCTGCGTCGCCGGGGAATCAACACGTCGTCCCAAACGCGGATCGATGCCGTGATCGACTACGATCGCAAGGGTGTCGACGGGGCGTTGCGCATGTCCCCGCACTACTTCAACACCGAGGACGATCTTGATGCACTCGAAGGTGCGTTGCGCGAGATTCTCCACGGCTGACCGACTCGGTCAGGCCCGGGTGCCGGAGATGATGAAGAATCTCAGCACAGGGCCCGTACCCACTCATGCGAGCATGAAGCCCGTAAGGGAGTAAGGGTGCAACGTCAGTTGGAAATCGAGCTGATCCGGAAGTGTAAATCGGGGCAATCCCGGTTCTATGAACCGTTGGTTCGTGCGTACGAGCCGGCGGGGCTGCGTCTAGCTGTGGCGATGATGGGCAATACCGAGGACGCACAAGACGCCCTTCAGCTTGCCTTCATCAAGACGTACGACACGCTGCCGCGCTTCGATCTTCGTCGTCCGTTCGGACCCTGGTTCTTTCAGATTCTCCGGAATCAGTGCCGGGACATGCTCCGCAGCAGGAAGGCGAAGTTCAATTTCGAAGCCCTGGATGAGCGCCTCGAACAGCGCCCGGGTAGCGCTGAGCGCGGCCCGGAGCGGATTCGGCAGCGCAACGCGGCGAAGGAGTTTTTGTGGAAAGGGCTCGAGTCCATCGGGCCCGAGCACCGTGAGATTCTAGTTCTCAAGGAACTAGAGGGCTTCAGATACGCCGAGATCGCGCAGATCCTTGACATCCCGGAAGGCACCGTCGCCAGCCGGCTCTACCACGCTCGGAGTGCGCTGAAGGTTGCGCTCACCCAGATGGACGCGGAGTACAATTAGGTCATGGCAGAGCAATCACCCCCGTCTTCGGGCTCGATCGGCCCGGATGACCTGATGCGTTATCTGGATGGTGAGATGACGCCGAACGAGTGCGAACGAGTGGATGCTCAGATTGAGCAGTCTACCGAGTTGCAGCGAGAAGTCGCGATGTATCGATCGCTCAAGGAAGATGTGCAGGGTCTCACCTTCCGCTCGGGTCCCGCTCAGCGATCCGTGTGGGACGACGTGAACCGTCGCCTCAACCGCCCCATGGGCTTCGCCTTTCTGGTCGGCGGGCTCTTGATCTGGCTCACGTACGGCACGTTTCTCTTTGCCACGTCGACGGCATCGCGATGGGAGAAGCTGGGAACGGCGGCGATCGCGATCGGGATGCTCCAGCTGCTCACCTCAGTGATCTGGGACCGATACCGCGACTGGCAAACGGACCCCTACAAGAATGTTCACCGATGATTGTCGTCACGACTCCGACCGTATCCGGCACCGAGATCTCCGAGGTGCTGGGCCTTGTTCGCGGCAGTTCCATCCGGAGCAAGCACGCCGGGAAAGACATTATTGCCGCGATGCGAAACTTCGCAGGCGGCGAGATCTACGAATACACGAAGATGCTCGCCCAGGCTCGCGAACAGGCGGTCGATCGCATGATTGAAGAGGCACAGATCCTCGATGCCGACGCGATCGTCGCTGTCCGGTTCCAGACATCGATGGTGATGCGCGGTGCGGCGGAGATGCTCTGCTATGGAACCGCCATCAGGCTGGTGCAACCCGCCACCACCCCAGGTCCGTGACCATGCCCATCAGGGGGGTCCAGGTACAGGTGGAGCAGGTCGGACCCGCTGCTGCGCGAAGGGGTGAACGCCACGGATTCAAGTCGGCGCTCCAGCGTGTGGGCATGCTTGCTTCGGTTGGAGTGATGCACGGTTGCGCGCAGCTTGGTGGTCCGGGTGTGGATGGATCGACAATCCGTGACGTCCTGGGGCGTGAGCCGATCGATCAACTCCACATGGGGGTCTATGCGATCGATCTCTCTTCGGGGCGTACCCTGTTTTCGCACAACGCGCATCGAAAATTCATACCAGCCTCGAATCAGAAGATCCTCGTGACGGCCACCGCTATGTCATTGTTGGGTCCCGACCACCGCTTCCGGACAGAGATCTGGGCGACAGGTGAAACCGTCGGCTCCTTCGTGGACGGGGACGTGGTCGTCGTCGGGTCTGGCGACCCTACCTTCTCCGATCGTTACTGGGCTTCCGGCTCGGATGCGCTTGGTGCGATCGCTGACAGCCTGTATTCACGTGGAATTCGCCACGTTGCTGGCAGCCTGGTGGTGGATGTCGCCGCGTGGGACTCTGCGACCGTAGGGCCGACGTGGGAGGTGGAAGATCTTCGCTACGGATATGGATCGACCGGTGGCGCGTTCGCGATCGACGAGGGTGAGATGGAGCTCGTTGTTACAGGTGGGCTGTCCGTCGGCGGCCCGGCTGATGTGACATGGTCACCGTTCGGCACGCGTGACTTCGTGCGCTCGAAGCTGACCACCGCCCCGGTCGACAGTTCGACCCGTGTGCGCCCTGATTACCTGCCGGAGTCCCGTGTTCTCGTGCTGGAGGGGCGTGCGGAACTCGGTACCGTCGACACCATCTCGGTCGCCATGCGGGACCCGGTTCGGCAGTCGGCTGCGACGCTCGCCCGAGCCATTCACCATGCCGGTATCGAGATCGAAGGTGGCTGGCGGGTTCACTGGACGAACAACGATGAACCCGGAGCTGCGTGCCTGCCTGACAGCGGCCTCGAGCGCACGGCTAGCGAGCTGCTCTTCACCATGGAGTCGCCTCGAGTCTCGGAGATCGCCGCCGGGATTCTCGAGCCGAGCCAGAACTGGATGACGGAGCAGACGGTGCGAGCGCTTGGTGCCAGGTTCGGGGAGGAAGGCTCCTGGAACGAAGGGATCGATGTCGTCGAGGCGTACCTGGTCAATGAGGTAGGTGTTCGCCCGTCAGACATCTCGGCCCGCGACGGGTCGGGGCTCTCGTTCTACAACCTGATCACGCCACGGGCGATCGTTCGGATCCTCACCGACATGCACCAGATGCCGTGGGCGGCCGAATATCGCGATGCCATGGCAGAGCCGGGCGAAGATGGTTCGACCCTAGCGAACCGACTCGAGGGTCTCGAGGGTCGTATCTTTGCGAAGACCGGCACGATTTCGAACGTGAACTCCTTGTCCGGTTATCTCTTAGGGGAGAATGGCCAGGAGATCGCGTTCTCGATCCTATCCAACGGGTCGGGTTTGCCAGCCTCCCGGGTCAGGCGCGCCATCGACGAGATTGTTCAGGCCTTGGCACGTTGATCTAACGTAGATATCCGGAACGTGCGATGAATGATTTGGACTTCCCCGAACTGCCGTCCGACGATGAGCTGGGGATCACCGACGAAGATCGAGAACAATTCGAGCGGGACGTCGAAAACGATTCGCCGGAGGTGAGCGATCCCGAGCTCGAGTCGCTTCTGGGTGACACACCAGTGAAGTCCAGGGGTGGTGCGAAGACCGGTGCGTCAGAGGACGGCAAGGGATCGCAGCAGGAACCCGAGGCCACGTCGACTGCTGGGGGTCGGGACGATGCGGTCCGACGGACCTGGCGAGGCCCGCTCACCCTGGTGGCACTTCTTCTGATTTCAGCCTTTGCGAGCAGCAGGACAGGCCTGCCGAAGCCGGTCCCGGCGAACGGGCCAGACTCCGTATTTTCCTCGTCGAGGGCGATGTCCATGCTCGTCGAGATGGTGCGCCGGGCACATCCGCCAGGATCGCCGGAGCACGCCTGGGTGCGTGACTTCATCATTGGCGAGATGACCGAGCTTGGTATGGATCCTGAAATCCAGACCACGACGAGTCTCGTGCAGGGCGAGACTCGTGCTCGAGCGGCGACGATACGAAACATCGTGGGCGTCATCCCCGGGACGGCCCCGACCGGTGGGGTGCTTATCACAGCGCACTATGACAGCCGCGAGATCGCTGTTGGTGCGGGGGATGATGGTTCGGGGGTCGTGGCTGCACTCGAAGCGATTCGCGCGATCCGCACCGGTCCTCCGCTTCAGAACGACCTGATTGTTGTCTTCACGGACGCCGAAGAGCTCGGCCTGTTGGGTGCTCGTGCCTTCGTCGCCGAGCACGAGCTGATGGCGGACGTCGACATCGTGCTTTCCTTCGAGATGCGAGGTGCCGGTGGCCCCTCCATCATGTTCGAGACAGCGGAGGACAACGGCTGGATCGTGCGCACGATGAAAGAGTGGGACACGCACCCCTTTGCGAATTCGATGTCGTACGAGGTCTACAAGCGCATGCCGAACGGGACGGATTTCACCCCGTTCATCGAGGCCGGGACGCAAGGCCTGAATTTCGCGTCGATCGACAATGCGCACGTGTACCACCAGGTATTCGACACGCCGGATAACCTCTCAGAGGCGACACTCCAGCATCATGGCATTCACGCACTTGGGGCGCTGAAGTACTACGGGAACGCGGACCTCACGTCGGTGAATGAGGACAACGTGACCTACGTCTCGGTTCCGGGACTGGGGTTGTTCGTCTACGGGCAGGTCTGGGTGCTCCCGATTTCCGGCCTTTTGCTCGCACTGCTCGTCGTCGTCGTTCTGGCTGGCCGCAGGTTTGGCGCTGCGCCGAAGGGCATGATCCTGGGGATCGCAGGTTCTCTCCTGGTGTGCGGGGCTGCGTACGGCCTCGGGTACGGCCTCATGCAGTGGTTGCCGGGTATACACGGTGAGGATGGCATGCTGCATGGGTCGGTCTTCCACAAGGAAGGCTGGTATGTCCTTGCCATCGGCTTCGGTACACTGGCTGTGGTCATCTTGGTGACCGGCGTGTTGGGCAGATGGGCTTCGGTTGTGGAGCTCTCTATCGGCGCGCTCGTTCTGCCCGCAGGCCTGGCGGTTGCACTCAGCGTGGCAGCACCGCTAGCTGCCATGAACCTGCAATGGCCGGCCGTGGCTGCAGGCCTCTCCATTCTGATCCTGACAGTCCTCAGGGATCGTCGTGAGGGCACCGTTGGTTGGGTATCGACGCTGATCCTGGCTGTGCCGGTGATTCTCCTCCTCGAGCCCATCGTCGAGTTGATCTGGCTCGCCCTGACGTTGCGGATGGCGGGGATCATTGGTGTGCTGGTGGCGCTGATGTTGCTGCTCTGCCTTCCGTTGCTCAACGCACTCCGGCATCCGAATGTCTGGTGGGCACCCCTGACCGCCCTCGTGCTTGCCGGCTCCGCACTAGGGGTGGGTGTGTTGGGCACTCGATCCAATGCGGACCGCCCGGCGCCCAGCACGCTGGTCTACGCGTACGAGCACGGCAGCGGTGACGCCCTGTGGGCTACGTCGCCAGGCGACCGGGATCGGCCCGGTGTGATATGGGCGGCGTCCACGGCGCGGGTAGCATTCGATGAGATCAGGGATCTCTCGGCGTTCGGTTATCCGGGTGGGGACGTTCCTGCCGCGACGGCTCCAATCTTCGAGGTGACGCCCCCGGAAGCCTACGTCCTCGCCGACAACGTGGAGGACGGTGCACGTGTCGTCGATCTGCGGGTCCGTTCCCGGATTGGGGCAGAGGCGATGCAGTTCCACCTGGACGCTGGCGTGGTTTTGCAGTCGATCAACGGCGTTCCGATCGAGAACGGAGCGACGGTCCAGATCGTGGAGCATTGGGGTGAACCCGACGGTGCAGTGGCCCTGAGTCTCAGGATGCCGGCCGGCTCACCCATTGGCGTGCACGTCGTCGAACATCTCCTGCGGCCTGACGAGATCGTCGGCGAGGGGCGCTTCGACCGGCCCGGGCGCCTAGCGCCGAACGTGAACTGGATGAGCGACCGGGCGATGATCCGGTTCTCCGTGGCCGCGTTCGCGGATCCGCAACATGCGATGCTAAATCTCGCGGCTCCCCCTGCTGCGCTGTCGGATGGATCGGGCGTTATGGTCGCGGACACGCTGGCCGTGGATTCACTCGTCGCGGATTCAGTCAGGATCGGTACGACTACCGCCAACGACACCGTGACCTTGGACACCGTCCTGACCGAGCGACGCGTTCCATGAATCGACACACCCCGGTCGGCTCCTCGTTGGCTACCCTCGCGGTTGGCTGTCTGCTACTGCTGGCTGCATGCACGCCAGCCGAGGATGAACCTCGGTCGTTCGCCGGCGATCCGGTCTTCGACCTTCCGTCCTGGTCCGGTCGCTGGTTCAAGGGCAACACGCACGCGCATACGACGAACAGTGACGGTGACTCAACGCCGGATTACGTGGCTGCGTGGTATAAGGAGCACGGTTACGACTTCCTCGTTCTTTCCGACCACAATGTCTTTACGGATCCGGCCACGCTGGCCCACCTCGTCGACGACAGCTTTTTGCTGATTCCCGGCGAGGAGGTCACATCGAGTTTCGACAGCGCGTCCGTGCACGTGAACGGCCTCAACCTTCCGCATCTCGTGGAAGCCCGGCAGGCGGAGACGCTGATCGCGACCATCCAGGCGAACGTTGATGCGATCCGCGAGGTCGACGGCGTGCCGCACATCAACCATCCGAACTTCCGCTGGTCGTTCGGTGCCGAGGAACTCGCGCAGGTCGAGCATGATCGGCTGCTCGAGATCTGGAACGGCCACCCCACGGTTCATAACGACGGGGGCGGTGCCTCACCGTCACTGGAGGAGATCTGGGACATCCTGCTGACCGGCGGGAAGACCATCTTCGGGATTGCCGTCGACGATGCACACCACTTCCAGGGGGAGTTTCACCCCGATCGAGCGAACCCCGGCCGTGGTTGGGTTGCAGTGAGGGCTGCGGCTCTGGACGCCGCCGAACTCATGGCGAGTCTGGAGGCGGGACATTTCTATGCCAGCACCGGCGTAGAGCTCGTCGAGATCGCGGTGCGACCGACGAGTCTCGAGGTCCACATCGCTCAGGACCGTGACTTCCGATACGTGACGATGTTCATTGGCGCGTCCGGGGAGATCCTGCTCGAGACCGAGGATAATCCGGCGGTCTTTCAGTTGACCGAGGACGTCGGCTACGTTCGAGCACGCGTGAGCAATTCCCGGTCCGACTATGCGTGGACTCAGCCTGTGTTTGTGACCCGACGCTGACTCGATACGTTATGAATCGAGTCCGGATGACCTCGTGAGCCTGCGTCGTGTTTCCAGAGTCTTTTTGAGGTGGCCTTTAACGCTTGAGTGGTTTAGACACTCTCATTCTTCACAACGGTGTGCGAACGACCTCTTGGCGGAGCAATGAAATGAAGAAGACGATGCGGTGGCTCTCCCGAAGTACAATTCTGGCGGTTATGGTCGGAGTCGCAGCATGTGACGATGCGACGACGATCGAAAACCTCGATGACCCACTCCTGATCGATGCGGCGATGCTTGCGGCCGACGCGACGATCGAAGAGGCACGGATGTGGCGCGAACCCTTCTTGTTCGGGCCCCTTCCGGGAGAGGCATCTGGCTCTCAGCAGGTTCCGGGGGCACGCCCGGGTGGTCGCGGTAGCTGGAGTGGTGCGCTGGAGGGTACGCGGAGTGTCGTCTTTTACGACGCAGACGAGGTTGAGCAGGACGCGTATGATGAGCTCACGACCGAGGAGATCCACATCGGCCACCGGGTCGTTGGCCTGATCGAACGTGATCGATTCTCAGCCGAGATTGAGCGCAATCGGATGATGGTCGTCAGCGGGCTGACCGGCGAAGAGACAACGCGCACCTGGAATGGCTCCGGAAACAGCTACGTGAGCCGCAATGGCGTGCTCGCGGATGGTACGGAGCGATCGCACACGATGGACGGTTCAGCCGTCTATGCGAACGTCGTCGTCCCCATACCCGGGACAGAGCCTCGCTACCCGTTGTCTGGTACCGTCGAGCGGTCGATGACGGTTACGAGGACCTCGGCCGAGGGGACGGAAACCCGCGAGGTGAGTATCGTCATCACCTTCGATGGGTCGCAGTATGCCGATGCCGTGGTCAATGGTGAAGCCATTGAGATCGACCTTGCTGCGGAGGACAGGCGCCGTCCGTTCCGCCGGAAACGGGGTGGATGATCACCAAAATAGAACGCACGTTCTGAAGCGAAGGGGGGTGGCGGATGATTCTTCCGCCACCCCCCTTCTTCAGGCATCTACGTGGCCGAGAATTGCCCCTGAGACCTGAGTAGATCAGTTCGGCTCGAAGTAGCCCATGTGCTGAAGCATGTAGTCACGGATGACGCGTGAAAGGATCGCCGCGTACCTCCGCTGATTGAGATCGGTGTCGCGGAGTCCCCGGAAGTGGTGCTCCAGCTGAATACCGCTCACCAGCTCTGAGTCGAACAGCGAGCCGTGCTGCCGCGTGCTGTATCCCCCGGTAAAGTAGGGGTCGTCACCAGGCATGGGACTCGTGGGACTCGGGATGGCGGGTACACCCCCTGCCTCCAGCATTCCTCCGAAGCTGACGGGCCCTCGAAGGACCTCGGCGAATTGGACCGGGGAGTCGCGACCAATCTCCCGAATGCTCGATCGAAGCACATAGCTCAGTGAACTGATCGAGGCGTCGGAGCGATTCAGGTCGTCCCGCGTGAGTAGGTAGCCGAGTTCGACACGCTCGATCGCATGCCCATGTCCGTGCATGTCGAAGTACATACCCTCGCCGCCCGTCGCGATCGCGGAGCGAGCTGAACCGATGAAGTCGTGGTATTCCGTCCAGGCTCGCTCGGCAAAGGGATTGCCCTGGGCGGCCTCGACGATCTCACGGTTCGGATCGAGCTTGGCGCGATTGAGGTGCGACAGCACCACGTGCGGGGCCTGGCCGGTCAGCTCGATCAGTGCTTCTCGTACTTCGAGCGTAAGCTGTAGCGTGTTCTGATCACGGACCAGCGTCCCGCTTTTGCGGTTTGCGATTTCCAGAGGCCCCAGGCCACCATCGTGTGGCGCGGACAGCACGACAGGGAGCTCTCCGGGAATGTATTCGACGTAGTTTCTGCGACCGAAATAGCTGACACCGGCCTCGAATACCTCGTGATCCGGTGGGTCGTACACCTCGACCCTCACCGTGTCGGCCGCCGAGGCGAGCTGGGCGATGAGCAGAACTTCCCCGGCAGCGATGCCACGCACGAACCCATTACCACTGACCGATGCCACCGTCGCGTCGGTAGTCGACCACTGGACTCCGGCGGCAGAGGCAGCAGCTCCGGCACTTCCCAGCGCCTGTAGCGTGAAGATCTCCGTGTCACCCAGGAGCACGAGCGCGACATCCGGGAAGATCCGTATCTGACGGACTTCTATGCCCGCCGGTTCTTCACACGCGGTCGTCGCGATGGCGAGCGCCAGGAGTAGTGCACAGGACGGAGATGGTCCGGGCCTTGAGCAACCCGTTGGTGACATTGTTGCGCCGGGGGCTAGTGGGATCATGGCTGCAATGTACAATCCGGTGGCAATGTGGTGTCACGTGGTGGCCGTGACCGTGGCCTCGGAGATGACATGACGAATCGCTTGTTCTCATTCTGCCTGACCGTCCTGGCGCTCTCCGGTACGGCGGTCGCCCCAGGCGAGGCCCAGACGATGCCGGCTATCGCCTCCACCGACACCGCTCTTGCGCTCTCCAGCCGCGTCGAGATCCTTCGGACGGAATACGGGATACCGCACATTTTTGCCGAAGACTGGAAGGCCTTCGGGTTTGCGATGGGCTGGGTCCAGTCGGAGGACTACGGGGATCAGGTCGCCGTCGGGATCGTGCGGGGCCGTGGCGTGTTCGGCCGCTATGCCGGTCGGGACTCGATTGCTGGGGATTTCGCCGCCCGGGAGGCACATGCGGTCGCGGCAGCGCGTTACGCCTCTCTCGAGCCTCGAGCGCGAGCCACGTACGACGGCTTCGCGGAGGGGGTGAACGAGTACGCACGTCAGTATCCACAACTCTTTCCGGACTGGCTGGTGCCCGACTTCACCGGCGTGGATGCGCTCGCCAATGACGTGTACACCTGGAGTCGGAGCGACGCTGCCGCGTTCCTGAGAGCGGAAGGGCGCCGGGCCGCTGCCCGGAACGCTGAGTCTCGTGCGCCCGCGCCGTCCTTGCCCGATCGGCCTGCGTCTTGGGACCACGCGGAGGAGCAGGCGTCTTTGTTCGATCCGATCGCAGACGGATCGAACGCATGGGCACTCGACGGATCACGCACGACCTCCGGACACGCGATCCTGCTGCGTAACCCCCATCTGTCCTGGTCGGCCGGTTACTACGAGGCCCATGTCCGGATCGGTGATGAACTCGAGTTCTACGGAGACTTCCGTATCGGTGGAGCCTTCGGGATCATCGGTGGCTTCAATCGCCATCTGGGCTGGGCGACCACGAATAACTCACCCCGGTACTCCCAGGTCTACGCGGTTCTGCGCCATCCCTCCCGGGCTGACCATGTGCTCATGGATGGCGAGGCCGTCGCACTGAGTGACTCGACCATCACCGTTGAGTGGACCGAGCCGGATGGCCGCACGGGCACGGAATCAGAGGTCACGCCGTGGAGCCCCTGGGGTCCCGTGATTCATGAGGACGACGACTACGCCTACGTCCTTACCGATGGGCGAGACGGTCAGTATCAGCGGGGTGAGCAGCTGGTCCGCATGATGACGTCCGAGTCACTGGATGAGTGGCTGGACATCATGCGGATCCGGGCGCACGCGAGCTCGAACTTCACCTATGCCGACGCCGACGGAAACATCGCCCTCTATTACAACGCCCGTATCCCGGACCTGCCGCACGAGCCGACGGGAGACTCTGCGGCTGTAGCACGTTCTCGCTCAGACATGTGGAGCGAGGTCGCACCATGGGAGAGTCTCCCACTCTACGTGAATCCACCGGGTGGATACGTACAGCAGGCCAACGACCCACCGGATTTCATCAACCTGAACGTGGTGCTCGACCGTGATACCGTCACACAGAATCTGCCGGACCCACGCCTTCGGCTCCGCAGCCAGCTCTCTTTTGACCTGATTCACGGCGAGGACCAACTGAGCCTCGAAGACGTAGTGGAGAGGAAGCACTCACCTCGGATGCTCGCAGCCGAGCGCATGCTCGACGATCTCCTGGCAGCCCTCGTTGCGACGGAACCCGAGCCCTCTCTGGAGCGAGCACGAAGGATCCTGAGCGAGTGGGATCGCACAGCCGCCGCCGAGAGCCGCGGTGGTGTCCTCTTCAAGGCGTGGTTCAATGCCTATATGCAGGCCACCGACACGTTGGAGTACCGTGTTGAGTGGGATGCCGCCGCCCCCGTTGAGACACCGGTGGGCGTAGGCAAACCAGGACGTGCGGTCGCCGCGCTGCGGGTGGCCATGGAAGACCTGTCAGAGGCAGGTATCGCACCCGACGCGATATGGGGTGACGTGCACAGGGTCGTTCACGGGGCCGTCGACGAACCGGTCTCCGGTTGTGAGGGTGGGCTGGGCTGCTTTCGAACTCTCTCCTTCACGACGCTGCCGGATGGCCGGCGCGCCGTGAACCGTGGCGACGGCTGGGTCTTCGCCGTGGAGTTCGGCGGAGAGCCACGAGGCTACTCGATTCTGGCGTATGGGCAGAGTCGCCTCGAGGACTCTCCACACCACGACGACCAGGCATCCATGTTCGCACGAGGTGAAATGAAGCCGATCCTGTGGAGTGCACTCCAGATCGAGGGCTCCGTGGTCCGGAGGTATCGACCCGGCGCAAGGTGAGGTTTGCCATGGGCGCAAGGTGAGGTTTGCCATGGGCGCTGGGTGCACGGAGTAGAGAGGCTGCGAGGTAGCGCGCCGGGTGTCTCATCCCCATCGTGGTTCTGGGGTCAAGCTCGGGCGGGAGACAACAAGGAGCGACGATGGGATGGAACTCGGAGCGTTCTCAGTCAGCATTCCAGTCAGAGACCTCGGCGCGTCGCGTGCCTTCTACCAGAAGATGAGCTTCGAGCAGGTTGGCGGTGATCTCGAGCATTATCTGATGATGGCAATCGGAGCCATGGAGGTCGAACGGTGAAGGTGTCTCTGTTCGTGACGTGTCTCGGAGATCAGTTCTTCGCGGATGCGTGCGCCGATGCGGTTCGCCTTCTCAGATATGTAGGTGCTGACGTCTCCTTTCCCCTAGCGCAGACCTGCTGTGGGCAGCCGGCTTACAATTCAGGGCATCGAGACGAGGCGCTTCGGATGATGAAGCATACGGTCGACGTGTTCCAGGATTCCGACTATGTCGTGTTACCCTCAGGCAGCTGTGCGGGTATGATGCGCACACTGTACCCCGAGCTCGCTGGATTCAGTTCAGTGGACGACCCGACTGCTGCAGAGACGATGCAGAATGCGACGCGTGAGCTGGCTGCACGTACCTTCGAACTATCTCAGTTTCTGGCGACCGTCGTGGGAGTACAGCATCTGGGTAACGGTCTCGATGGTCAGCGGGTGGCATACCATCATGGTTGTCATGCGCTGCGCGAGCTTGGTGTCTCGTCGGAGCCGGTAGCTCTTCTGCGTGGTGCGGGTGCTCGTGTGATGGAGTGGTCTGCGGACCAGGAATGCTGTGGTTTTGGAGGCACCTTCTCGGCCAAGCTTCCCGAGGTATCGGCAGCAATGGCGGATCACAAACTCGACACACTACCTGAGGTGGATGTCGTCACTTCGGCCGATGGCGGCTGCCTGCTTCAGCTTTCTGGTCGAGCTCTACGTCGTAGCTCGGACGTGCCGTTTCGACACCTCGCTAGCCTGCTCTGGCAGGGCGTCACGGGCACCGCCCAATCAGAGGGACGAACGTGAGCGGTAACTCGTCTATGTTCCGTCCAGCCTCCTATCGCGAGGCCTCAGCTCGAACTCTGCGGGACACACCGGAGGTTCGTGACTCCGTCGGGTCAGCGACAAGAACGTTCGACGCCTTGCGCACGAAAGCTTATGCGGAGGTGGATTCTGATCGCTGGCGCGATTGGGCTCAGGACGTGAAGGCACACGCGCTGACGAACCTCGATGAGTATCTGGAGCAGGCAGAGCAAAGCCTCGTCGCAAATGGAGCCCACGTACACTGGGCCTCCTCCGCGGATGATGTCCGCCGGTTACTCGAAGCGATCGTTGTAGAGCACAAGGTTCGGACGGTCGTGAAGGCGAAGAGCATGCTGAGTGAAGAGCTCGAGGTGAACGCCTACCTCGACACGCTCGGCGTCCGCTCTGTGGAGACCGATCTAGGAGAGTACATCATCCAGCTTCTCGGTGAGCCGCCCAGTCACATCGTAGGGCCTGCCATCCATCGGAGCCTCGAGGACTGTCGGGCGCTTTTCCACGAGCAGCTGGGCACGCCGATGGACGCCGACCCCGATGAGCTTGCTGCGGCCGCGCGCGCGGCGCTCCGGGGGGACTTTCTCGCAGCCGATCTAGGGATCTCGGGAGGTAATTTCGTGGCCGCGGACACCGGCACGATTGCGCTCATCGAGAATGAGGGGAATATCCGACTCACCACGTCCGTGCCGCGCATCCACGTCGCACTCGTCGGGATCGAGAAGATCGTTCCACGGTTCGAAGACCTGGCCGGGTTCCTTCAGCTGACCGCTCGTGCCGCCACAGGCCAGCCCATTGGCCTTTTCGTGTCGCTCATCCAGGGTCCGCGTACGGCCGACGAGATAGACGGACCTGAGGAGGTCCATGTTGTCTTCGTGGACAACGGCCGCACGGCGCTCTATGAAGACGACACTGCGTGGGAGGCACTTCGTTGTGTACGCTGCGGAGCCTGTCTGAACATCTGCCCGGTCTACCGGCAAACGGGTGGGCACGCGTATGGGTGGACCTACTCCGGGCCGATCGGGGCGATTATCGCACCTGGTCTGCTCGGTCTAGATCGTGCGCTGCCCCTTCCCCATGCGTCGAGCCTGTGTGGTGCGTGCGTAGACGTGTGCCCCGTCCGGATCCCCATTCCTGAGCTTCTGGTGCACTGGCGGGAACGGACGGTCGAGGAGGGACGTAACTCCGCGGGTGAACGGCTGGCTATGCGCTCTTATGCCGAGCTGGCCGAACGACCGAACGCGTTCTCGAAGGCTGGTGAGGCTCTCCGCTGGACGCCGTGGCGAGCCGTGGGCAAGGCACTGCCGGTACTCAGTGGCTGGATGCAGGAACGGGAGGCTCCCTCTCCCAGCCCGAAGTCGTTCCGAGATCTGTGGCGGGAGGGCATTGAATGAGCGCGCGTGAGCAGATCTTGATGTCGATCCGGGCAGCCAGGGAGCGCCGTGCGCAGGTCGACCACCCCGGTCGATTCGGAGCGTGGCGCCCGGAGCCGGCCCCATCTCCACTGAACGGGTTCGAGACGATGTTCACCCAGGCCGGCGGTGAGGTCGTACACGTCACGAGTAGCGCCCAGCGGGATACCTGGCTGCGGGAGTTCCTGTCTGGCTTCGATGCACTTTCTCTGGGCGTAGGCGTTCCGGCCGAGGTGGCCGAGCTCGGGCCGACCCCCGTTCCTCACGGATCGGAGCACACCGCGCCCGCAGGCATTGCGGTGGCGCGGGCGGCTGTAGCTGAAACCGGCTCCCTGATGATGGACGCTCGGGATGGACGTCGTGCGCAGCTGCTTCCTCCGATTCTGGTAGTGCTCGTCGACGCCACGACGGTTCATGCGACGCTCGCCGATGCCCTCGGGGCGGTGCGAGCTGATCTGCCAGCCGCCATTGGTCTCCATTCAGGCCCTTCGAAGTCGGCCGATATCGGGCAGGTCATGGTGAAGGGCGTCCATGGACCCGGTCGCGTGATTGCCGTAGTGGCCCAGTCTGGGCTCGGCGCGTACCGTCACGCACCTGAACGACCCTCTGATCGTGAGTGATACCTTGAGCGATTCAAGTCTGCCGCAGCTGAAACGCGTACTTCGTATCCGCGACGGCCTTGCCGTCACGGTCGGGATCGTGATCGGGGCCGGCATCCTCGGCACTCCGGGGCTCATCGCCGGCTATCTGCGCGATCCGGTCGTCATCCTCGGGATGTGGTTCTTCGGTGGTGTCATGGCGGGGCTCAGCACCCTCATGCTTGCGGAGATGGCGGCCGCCCTGCCCGAGGCTGGTGGCAAGTACGTGTACGCCCGGCATGCCTGGGGCGATACGATGGGCTTCGTTGCAGGCTGGTCAGAGATTTTTGTCACGCGTGGCTTCAGTGGAGCATCCAAAGCCGTTCTGATTTCCGGCTATCTCTTCATGCTTGCCGCCGGGACGACGATGGTGCCGGACACCGTCTTTTTCGTACTCACGGGCCCTTCCTGGCTCGGTGATATCGAGTTGTCGTGGGTCGGCGTCGTCGCACTCGCCGTCGTCCTGGCGTACTTCCTCCTGCACACCCGAGGCCTGGAGGCGAGCACCACGTTCCAGAACGTTACCACCGCGATCAAAGTGGTGATCGTGCTGGCCATCGCGGCGGTCGGGATCATCGGTGGCACGGCCTCCGCAGGGGCCGGCGCGCCACTCATTTCGAGTGAAGCTACGGCCGGACTCCTGGGCTATGCCCTCGCTTATCAGTCGATCTCTTTCGCCTACTACGGGTGGGAGGACGCGGCGAAGATGTCGGAGGAAGTTGTCGATCCAGGGAAGTCGCTGCCGAAGATCCTGCTGGGTGGCGCGGTCGCCGTGATGGTGCTCTACCTCCTCATGAACATCTCTTTCCTCTCGGCGATGACGCCCGAGGAGATGGCCGGCGCCGATCTCGTGGCCAGGGAAGCCACCGCCGCGGTCTTCGGGGAGACGGCTGGCTTGGTCGTGCTCGTCGCCAGCCTCCTGATTCTCGTCAGCAGTGCTAACGTGAATTTCCTGGGGCTGCCCCGGGTGGCGTTCGGGCTGGCCCGGGAGGGACTCGCGCCTCGATCCCTCGCGGATGTGGACGCGAGGGGCACGCCCAGGAATGCCCTGATGATGATCACGATCTGGATCGGCGCACTTGCGCTCACGGCCAGCTTCGAGACGCTGATCCGCTTCATGATGACGGTGGCGATCACGGTCGACACGATGGTTCTGCTGGGGTACTTCAAGCTGCGGGTCTCGCGACCTGACCTCGTACGGCCCTTCCGCATGCCGGGATACCCGGTGCTCCCCGCGATCACGCTCGTTCTGTACGTCGCGATCCTGGCTATTCTGATCTACACACAACCCGATCTCGCCATGGGTGCGGGGTTGATGCTCGGTGCGATGCTGGTTGCCGGAGTGATCACCACCCGTCGGAACGCCGCGAGCAGCTGAGTCCATGGCACGTCGAAGTGTGGACGCTCTCCTGCGTGCAGGGGTCACCCACGTCGTCGGCATACCGGATAACACATCGGGCCCCCTGTTCGACACGGTTCAGCGTCACGCGACGATCCGTCTGATCACAGTCACCCGGGAGGGTGAGGCGTTCGCGCTCGCGTCAGGCCTCTGGCTCGGTGGTGCCACACCCCTCGTCGTCATTCAGAATACGGGCCTGCTGGAAGCCGGAGATGCCATCCGCGGTACGGCCCATCGCATGGGGGCGCCGGTACCGTTTATCGTCACCGGGCGTGGATACGCGAAGATGGAGCGTGCCGGTGTGACACGGGATGCAGAGCGCACCAGAGAACTCCTCACACGCCCCGACGTCGATTCGACCGCGCTCTTCACCGAACCGACCCTGGACGCGTGGGGGATCCCGTGGGGTCGGTGCTCCGGAGAGGACGACATGGTAGAGGCCCTGGGCGACCTGATCTCCGACGCGGCGACCGGACTGCGACCGACCGCCCTGATCGTCACGCGGGGCTTTGACTGATGCTGACTGTCGCTCAGCTTCTCGAACCACTGTCGCGTCACCGGACCGACGAGGTCGTGGTCACGACCATGAGCGTCGTTCGCCCCTGGGGACTTCTTTCTGACAGCGATCTCGACTTCGCGTCAGCAGACAGCGCGATGGGGCACACCGCCGACCTGGCTCTCGGGATCGCTCTCGCGCAGCCGTCGCGGCGTGTCGTTTGCCTCAATGGTGACGGCAGCATGCTGATGTGCTTGGGCACGCTGGCGACCGCAGTGGAGGTCGGGGCGACCAACTACATTCTCGTGGTCTGTGACAACGGGGTGTATGAGATCACGGGTCACCAGCCAGTCACCGCGTCAGGGCAGATCGACTACTCTGCGATGGCCGAAGCAGTCGGCTTCCGGACGGTGTATCACTTCGATGATGCCCGAGCATGGGCAGAGGCTGTTCCGGCCCTGCTCCAGGAGTCCGGGCCGACGTTCGTTCATGTCCGGACGGAGCCCGGCGATCAGGGGCCTATCGGCCGGCGCCCGGAGGAGGAGGCCCGATACCTCCAGCATTCGCTTGCCGAGTGGTCGGGTATCATGCGCGATGCTCTCGTCGCGGGGTCCTCAGGACGCACTTAACGAACCAACACGGATTCGACTCCAATACGCACATACAGTGGAGCCTGTAACACAGAGGTCCACACCCCTCAGTTGGTGCGCAGGAGTCAGAACTATGAACCGCAATCAGATCTTGAGCATGGCTCTGTTCACCGTTCTCGCCGCTGGCGTAGCAGACGCGGATGGCCAGGCCGGAGAACGCCGACGCGGGCTCCGCAGCGGAATAGATGTCGAGAACGTCATGTCGATACGTGATCGACTGGAGCTCGATGATCAGCAGATCGGACAGCTCGATGCATGGCGCTCAGAGCGAGTCGCCCGGCGTAGCGAAGAACGCGCTCGAATCGACGAGATGCGATCACAGCTCCGGGCCGGAAAAATCGCACGTAATGATATGATGGCGTACATGGCGGAGCGGCGGGATGCCATGCGAGGCACGGAAGAAGAATCACGAACGCGCCTTGAAGCGATTCTCGACGGCAGCCAGATGCAGATGTACGAGGGCATCCTGCGCGAGCGTAGAGCCTTTGCGAGAGGCCGGGCCAGCGGCATGCGTGGCGCTCGTGGTGGCCTTCGAGGTCGAGCCAGCGGTATGCGCGGCGGTCGTGGTGGTGTTTGGCCGCGAGACGAAATGCGTCGTGGTGGCCGTGGAGGTGGTGCACCACGGTTTCGTCGGCCCCCACGTTCCGGCGGGAATCTGGAGGTCGGGCCAGAACCCCGACATCCGGTTGACAGCCTCGAGCCGCATGAAGGAGCAGAGTCGAACTGGCGTTAGCGCACCTTGTCGGGGAGGCTCTCGGACCCACCCGGTCTTGGCCGGGTGGGTTCTGTTTGTATCAGGACCCGCTGCTGCGGAGCCAATTCCTCAGATCGCCAACGTCGAACCGGCCGTTGTCGTTCCCGACTTCGTCGAGGTAGTCGCGCTCACCATCCGTGAGCGGATCGTTTGTCGGGTCGAGGAAGCCCTCGATCAGATCGGGTGAGGCGACGACCCAGTCGCCCGTCGCGTTGATTGTCACCATCACGTTCGACGAAGTGCTGCCGAGACGGTCGCGAACGGCCACCGAGTACGAGTTCTCTCCGGCTTCCCGAAGCGAACCGAGCAGGAAAAGCTCATCGCCGACGTTCTGGAACGAGAATCCTTCGGGAAGCGTGCCGACACCGGTGAACGGGCCGTGTCCTCCAGCGATTCGCACAGGCACGGCGAAACTGCGGATCTGCATGACCTCGGCGGCTCCGGTCGGCTCGATCAGCTGTGGAGTCTGCCCGGTTGAGATCACGAGACGGGCGACATCACCGTCGACCGAGACCTCATGGACCATGACAGGTGGCCAGTTCCCGTCCCTGAGACGAAGCGCCGGGTTTGTCTCTGCATTCAGCCTCCCCACCAGGCCGTCGACGCCCCAGGCGTCGCCGGCCTCCCCACGGTTTCCGCCTTCGGGCGTGATCTTCAGCAGGCCACCGTTCCCGTCTTGCTCGAGCATGGTCAGGAAGTAGGGGTCATTGGACGCCGGGTCCGGACGGCGGCTCGCGTTCGAGTCCTGTTTGTAGAGCAGCACGCCGGTGGCGGGCAGGCCGCGGTCGAACCCGATCTGTGCACGCAGTTCGGCAAAGAGAAACTCCGTCTCTCCTGCATCGAGCGGAATCCGGAGCACGTCCCCGTCGATCTGGGCAGGGTCGAGGAAGATTTCCTCGTTCCAGACCTCGCCGAGTTCGAGATAGTCGATCCAGCCCAGCGTTCCCTTCGAGTGTCCGATCATGTGAGCGGGGCCATACGGGTCACGGCTCGAGTCCACAGGGCCGCAGCCCCAGGAACCGGCCGCCATGAGTGCCCAACACCCAAGCACCCATCGGCGCCCTTCCGGCCCGAGGTCTCGGTCGACCCAGTGATAGTAGTCGGGCAGACCGAGCGCGTGACCAAACTCATGTGCGATCACGCTCGCGTCCTGCACGGCGTTCCCTGAGCAGTCCGAGGCGCTCTGCGTGATGTAGTCCTGTACGAGGATCGGAGTGCCTCCGATTCCGATGTCGTCGGTAGTGAACGGAGCACCCGTCTGAGCCTGAATCGTCCAGCGATGCGGCCAGATGGCCGGCCCTCCGCACGAGGCTGAGACTTCAAGAAACTCGACGGTGATCACGTCTACGAAACCGTCGTCGTCACCGCTGTTCGGAAGACCGTCCGGGCCGTCGTTGTCGTACTGCCGAAAGTCGGTGTCGCCATCGACCTGGCCGAGCATATCGACGATCCAGTCGCCGACTCGAGCGTCCTGCCCGAGAGCGAAGTTCGATCCGACGACCTCGCTCATGGTGAGACCCGTACGAACCCAGCCCATGACGTTACCGGTTACCGTCAGGGCGCCTCTCGACATCTCCAGGTATGACTCCGTGACGGTGCCTCGCGCCGAGGGGCCTTCGAAGAGCGAATTCCGCACCATGTCGCTGCTGATGCGAGGCTCTGCCTCGGAGTCCACGAAGAGTCCGAGAATGACAGGAAGCTGAACCTCACCGAACGCCGACGTGCGTTCCGGGCTCGAACGCCGGAAGAGTGCTCGCTCGAACTCATATGCGGTCGGGTCCTGCTGGAGCCGCTGGTAGTAGGCTGCTGGCAGCTCTATTCCTCTTTCCTGAGCCGTAGCCGCGATGTCCTGGGCAGCAGCGGGCACGACGCCGCAGAGCACACCGATCGTCACCGTCATGGCCGCTCGCATCGTCTGGGACCTCATCGGATCAACTCCACGTCGTACCCCGTCATGTCGGCCCGAAGCTCATCGTCCGGCCCGGCCACCTGGACGACGACCACGTCGGGCTTCTGGGTCATGTCGGCTAGCGCGACCCGGAATTCGAGTAGGCCTCCGCCCAAGTTGACGAGGACGATTCGAGCGCCCTCGCCATTGATGCGAGGAAAGACCTGAGTGGGCGAGATACCGGAGACCGATTGGATGCCGTCCCCGAACAGGGCCACAATGGCAGCGCCTTCGTCACCGTTGGGGCTCACGAGCGTTGCCGTGAGCGTGCCTGGCCCGGGTAATGGGGGGTCTTCTCCGCACGCGGCGAACGATACGATGGCCGCGACCGCAGCGAGGCGGATCGCGAATGAAGCATGTCGATTCATGTCGTTCTCAGGTCTGTGGCGGGCAGGTGGCGACTGTGTGAGTCAGGACACTGGGCGCTCAGTGAGTCGCATGTTCACGGCCCACATGCCGGAGTTGATGTCGGCGAAGAAGATGTTGCCCTTCCAGGGCATCACGCCCCACGCCGCAGCGGAGTTCGGGATGTACCCCAGTGGATCGAAGGCCTTGAAGACCGAGAGCTCCCGACCCTGTGTATACAGGTTGCCCATGAGATCTCCGGAAATGTCAACCATTCGCACTCCACCTTCGTAATACGCCTGATAGAGCACGTCGTTTTCGACCCACATATTGTGGGTTCCGTACTCACTGACTTCATACCGGGCGAGCTGCACCGGGTTCATGGGGTCGGTGAAATCCACGATCTGTGTGTAGCCGGATGTCGCCCGGGGGTAACCGCCCTTCCCTGTCTCGGGGTCGTACTGCTGACGGTGATCTGGGCCAGAACCCTCCCAGGCGAGGCCGTTCCGCTGAACACGCTCGTCACCCACGATGAGCAGGAGGCGACCCGTCGACTCCTGGTAGTAGGGAAAGACCGCGTGCGTGGAGCCCGTAGTGAGTGGGAAGGAGGTGACGAATACGGGTTTTTCGATCGAGCCACCCCAACGGCCATTCCCGACATCGACAACGACGATACCGGTTTCCCACTCCGCCGAGTACGCCAGGCCGTCGTGTACCCAGACGTCATGCACACGAGAATTGGGGTGGTTGTACTCACTGACATAGCGTGGATTGTCGACGTCGCGCACGTCGATGATTACGTACTTGTCACCCCCCGCGAGGGCGAACAGGTAGTCCTCCGTGGCGTACATATTGTGCACACCGCCCGTCACGCCATTCCCCTCGAAGGTGGACGCGACGCGCGGGTGTGCCGGGTCCGCTAGGTCGAGAATGACCACGCCGTTCCTGCGGTTCGATGCCCCTTCTCTGGAGATCGCACCATATCTGCCGTTCGGCGAAGCCTTCACGTCGTTGGTGGTACGAGCGTCGACATGGATGGAGTCCGTCTTGATGATATTCGACGGATCAGTGACGTCCCACACCATGCTGACACCGTCACCAAACTTTGATCCGGTAAGTGCATAGTCGCGTCCGTCGACGCCTTCCCAGATCCAGAGGTCGGTCGTGAAGACGCGTGACTCCCGACCCTGGCCAATCACGTCCAGAGTCCGGACCGAATTGCGCGAGACGACCCGGAAGGAAAACTCGGTGCGCGCATCTCCGGTGGATGCGATCGCCGTATATACGCCTGGAACGTCGGCGACCATGCGACCGTCTTCGATCTGCGCTGGACCGGCAGGAGCGCGGATGGAATCGTCTGGCTGATAGAGGTAGCTCCACGAGACCGGTACATGGTCGATCCGGCGACCCTGTGCGTCGAAGGCTGCTACCTCCATGCTCTGAACGTCGCCCGTGCGAAGCTGGAGCTGGCCGCCACTGAGTTCGAGTCGGGTCACGTTGCTCGCCTCCACGCGATGCATCATGGTCCCTGGCACACCCTCGACTGATGCAGTGATCGTGACGGAGCCGGAGCCGATGCCCCGTACATTCCCGAAAGGATCCACTGTGGCGACGGTTTCGTTGGATGATGACCACGTAATGTCCGGATAGGGCCGGTGGGACCCATCGGCGTGCTCGGCCGCGACTCGGTGCAGAAGGCGGCCGCCCTCGAACAGACGTCCCTCCTCGCTCGTCACTACGACACGATCGACCGCCGGCCAGCCGACCGTGACCGGGATGCGGAGCTGAATCGGCGTGCTTCCGTCCATCGGAACGCTGGCCACGAAGATCTCGTAGTCGCCCGCGGTGATCCCTGTGACCTGGCCATCGGTGACCCGAAGGCCCTCGCGAGGCGCTCCGACACGAAGTGGCGCGTCCACCGGCTGCCCGTCGGGCCCGATCGCCTGGATCTCGATGGGTGTCGACTGGCCGGCCGTAACCTCCACACGCTCCGGCTCTGCAGTGATTCGGGTGACGGTCTGAGCTGAAAGTGGTTGCGCCAAGATGACAGCGACGGTGATGGCGAACAGGCGCTTCATTATGCCTCCACGGCAATGTTTAGGAGCCCGCAGTGGGAGAAGTGGGCGCCGATCGACTGTGTTAACCGGGATCTATTTCTGTCGCAATCCTTGGGTCGGGTCTGTCCGAGCGACCGACATGACTCCTGTGACAGAACTGGCACTGTGGATCGGCCGCTCCATTGCAGGTTGAGGCTTCCTCGATGAGTGAGGCAAGGTGCCTAACAGCCATGCATCACGGGCCTTTCCCGGCCTTCAACTCTGGTTGACCACGGTGAATGACGTGTCTAGCTTTCGGCCTCTGAAACAAAGAATCATTCTTGATAAGCGGTGCCCCAGGGTACCGCTTCACTTGTCTGAGGGCACTGATGAGCGACGCACCCATTCTCAAGATCGAGGGACTCGAAGCGAAGGTAGCTGAAGGAGATCTCTCGATTCTCAAGGGTCTGGATCTACAGATCGGCAACGGCGAGATCCACGCCATCATGGGTCCGAACGGATCGGGGAAAAGCACGCTCGCCAAAGTGCTCGCCGGGCACCCCGGCTACGAGGCGACCTCCGGCGCCGTGACGTTCCTCGGCGAGGACCTGCTCGACCTCGAAGCCGATGAGCGCTCCCAGGCCGGTGTCTTCCTTGCGTTCCAGTACCCCGTCGAAATTCCGGGTGTCTCGATCGCGAATTTTCTTCGTACGGCAGTTCAGGCCCATCTGCCCGAAGGTGAAGAACTGGACATTTTCGACTTCTCCGACATGCTGACGGAGCGCATGGAGATGCTAGAGATGGACATCGCGTTTGCGGAGCGTCACGTGAACGATGGCTTCTCAGGCGGCGAGAAGAAGCGGAATGAGATCCTCCAGATGGCGATGCTCAAGCCAAAGCTTGCTGTGATGGACGAGACGGATTCGGGGCTCGATATCGACGCCCTCAAGATCGTCGCCAGTGGTGTGAACAAGCTGAGCGAAGAGGACCCTGCTATGTCGGTTCTCCTGATTACGCACTACCAACGCCTGCTCGACTACATCAAGCCGGACTTCGTCCATGTCATGGTCGACGGTCGGATCGTGAAGTCGGGTGGCCCCGAGATCGCGCTCGAGCTGGAGGCTGACGGCTATAGCGAGTACGACGAGGTCGAATCGGCGACCGCAGCGTCCTGATCGCTCTCCTCTGACACGAAACGGAGCACCCTGCCATGCCACAGAACGAGACGATCCAGGACCTGGGTCTCGACGAGTACAAATACGATTTCGTCAGCGAAGCCGAGCCGGTCTACAGAGCCGAAAAGGGGCTGTCGGAAAAAGTCGTGCGCGAGATTTCACAGTACAAGGAAGAGCCCGATTGGATGCTCGACCTCCGGCTCAAGGCGCTTGAGGTCTATGCATCCAAGCCGATGCCCAAGTGGGGTGGCGATCTCGACAGCCTCGAAGAGGTCCTCGACGAGATCTACTTCTACGTCCGCCCTCAGGACCGTATGGAGCACTCCTGGGACGACGTCCCCGAGGACATCAAGAACACGTTCGAGAAGCTCGGGATTCCCGAGGCTGAGCGTGAGATCCTCGCCGGCGTGGGCGCGCAGTACGAGTCCGAGATGGTGTATCACTCGCTCCGCAAGGAGTGGGAGGAGCAGGGCGTCATCTTCGACTCGATCGAAGATGGCCTGAAGAACCACCCCGAGCTTTTCCGCGAGCACTTTGGGACGATCATCCCGACGGGTGACAACAAGTTCTCCGCCATGAACGCCGCGGTGTGGTCGGGCGGCTCCTTTGTATATATCCCGAAAGGTGTCTCCCTCGACACGCCGCTGCAGGCGTACTTCCGTGTGAATCAGGAGCGCATGGGACAGTTCGAGCGGACACTGATCATCGTCGACGAAGGCGCTCAGGCGCACTACATCGAAGGCTGTACTGCGCCGGTCTACTCGACCGAGTCGTTCCACTCCGGCGTCATCGAGATCATCGTCAAGAAGAACGCCCGGTTCCGGTATACGACCATCCAGAACTGGTCGAACAACATGTACAACCTGGTCACCCAGCGTGCGATCGTCGAAGAGGGCGGCCACATGGAGTGGCTGGACGGCAACCTCGGGTCGAAGCTTACCATGAAGTACCCGTCCTGCTACTTGGTGGGTGAGGGCGCGCACGGCGAGATCCTCTCGATCGCCTACTCGGGCGACGGGCAGCACCAGGACACCGGGGGCAAGGTGGTTCACGCCGCCCCCCACACCACCTCTTCGATCGTCTCCAAGTCGATATCGAAGGGACACGGTCGGTCCACGTACCGCGGTCTGCTGAAGGTGCACGAGGGTGCGCACCACGCTCGCTCGAATGTCGAGTGCGACGCTCTGCTCATTAACGACACGTCGCGCACGGACACGTACCCGTACATCGAGATCGAGGAGAACGACGCCAATGTCGGGCATGAGGCTTCGGTCTCACGGATTGGCGAAGAACAGCTCTTCTACCTGACCAGCCGCGGGATCCCTCAGGACGAAGCGATGGCCATGATCGTGCGCGGCTTCATCGAGCCGATCGCGAAAGAACTCCCGCTTGAGTATGCGGTGGAACTCAACCGTCTAATCGAGCTCGAGATGGAAGGATCGGTGGGCTGATGACAGACACTGCACTGAAGGAATCGGGATCTGTGGAAGGCGTTACTGAGGCTCTCAACGCCGCTGCTGTAGAGCGTCTCGCCATCGGGGAGCCTGTGTGGCTTCGTGAGCGGCGTGAGCATGCGTGGGGCACATACGAGCAGATCCCCATGCCGACCACCCGCCTGGAAGAGTGGCGGTACACCGACCTGCGCAAGAAGCTCGATCTCGACGGACTTCGTCTCTCCGAGACGGAGGCCGTGGCCGACGATCCGTCGGCGTGGCCGTTGCGGCTCCGTGAAACCATGGAGCAGGACCAGACGGCGTCTGGGCATATCGTGCTGATCGACGGACACGTCGTACACACGGATATCCACCCGACTCTCGCCGAGCAGGGTGTCGTTCTCGACTCGCTTCATGATGCGCTTGATTCGCACCCGGAACTGGTCCAGAAATACCTGGGGAGCGTCGTACCGGCGGAAGACGGGAAGTTCGAGGCGCTCAACATGGCGCTCTGGGCTGACGGCATTTTCGTGTACGTACCGTCGAACGTCCGCCTCGAGATGCCGATCCGTGTGACGCGATGGATCAGCGAGGCCGGTGCCGCCTACTTCAGCCGCGTACTGATCGTGGCTGATCCGCACAGTCAAGTCTCGTACGTCGACGAAATCGTCTCGGAAGACTTCGACTCACAGACCTTGACGTCCTCCGCGGTCGAGCTGGTCGCTGGCGAGGGAGCTGTCGTCCAGTATGTGAAGGTGCAGCGGGCCGGTCGTGGAACGTTCGTGCAGTCCTCGCAGCGGACGCTCGCCGGGCGAGACGCTCGCATTGACACGCTGAACGTCGGTCTCGGGGCATCAGTCCACCGTGTGGACCTGAATGCGAAGCTGCTCGGACCCGGAGCGAACTCGGAGATGCTCGGTCTGTACTTCGGAGACGGAGACCAGCACTTCGACTTCAATACGAGCCAGGACCATACGGAACCGAACACCGGCAGCGACCTTCTCTACAAGGGCGCTCTCGATGGGAACAGTCGAGCGGTCTTCCGTGGCGTCATACGTGTCTTCCCCGGAGCGCAGCGGACCGATGCCTACCAGACGAACCGCAACCTCCTCCTCTCACCAGGCGCACGGGCGGACTCACTTCCCAACCTCGAGATTGAGGCGGACGACGTGAAGTGCTCGCACGGTGCGACGATCGGGGAGCTCGACGCCGAAGCGAAGTTTTATCTGATGAGCCGCGGACTGGATCAGGTGCAGGCGGAACGCCTCGTTGTGCTCGGCTTCCTTGGCGAGGTCCTGGCCAAGCTTCCGCTTGGTGGAGTCGTCGATAAGGTGACTGGCGTGATCGAGGAGAAGCTCGCCCAGGGAGGGTGAGAGAATCATGCCTAACTGGGTCAAGGTTGCGGATGATGGTGACTGCGCCGTCGGTATGCTCAAGGGGGTCATGGCAGATGGAGTGCCCGTCGTGCTTGCCAACGTCGAGGGCTCGATCTGTGCCCTCAAGGACCAGTGCTCACACGAGGATTACCCCCTGTCGGATGGGGAACTCGAGGGCGATCAGGTCGTGTGCCTCTACCACGGTGCTCGATTCGATGCATGTTCCGGCGCACGAAAGACGCTTCCTGCGATTCGGCCTGTTCAGTCGTTCCCGGTCGAGATCCGGGATGGAGAAATCTTCGTCGACGTCGAGTAGAAACCTCTCTGCCTGGTCGTGACGACCGAGGGCTCAGAAGATGACCGCCGCCATGTACGATCCGGTTCGGATTCGGAAGGACTTCCCGACACTCGAGCAGACGGTGAACGGGAAGCCGCTGGTATATCTCGATAACGCAGCGACATCGCAGAAGCCTCAGGCAGTTCTCGACGCCATCGATGCGTACTACCAGCGTGACAACGCGAACGTCCATCGGGGTATTCACGAGCTTTCCCGACGGGCGACCCTCGCGTACGAGGAAGCCCGGGGAAAGGTGGCGGGCTGGATCCACGCGCCCGATGAGTCAGAGATCATCTGGACCCGCGGGACCACGGAGGCGATCAACCTCGTGGCGATCGGTTGGGGTCTCGACAACCTGAGCGAAGGTGACGAAATCCTCATCTCCGTCCTGGAGCATCACGCGAACATCGTTCCCTGGCAGATCCTCGCTGCTCGTACAAAAGCGACGCTCCGGTACTTGGAGCTTGATGAACAGGGTCGCCTGGTTCTGGATGACCTGGAGTCGGTACTGACAGACCGCACCAGGGTTGTTGCGATCTCTCACGTCTCGAACAGCTTGGGAACGATCAACCCCGTGAAAGAGATCACCCGGGCGGCCCACGCGGTGGGTGCGATCGTCCTCGTGGATGGTGCCCAGGGTGCGGTCCACACCAGAGTCGACGTGCAGGACCTCGGTTGCGACTTCTATGCCTTCAGCGGTCATAAGCTGTGCGGCCCGACCGGAATCGGAGTCCTTTGGGGTCGCAAGGATCTGCTCGAGGCAATGTCTCCGGTCCAGGGGGGTGGAGAGATGATCCACATCGTGGGTCGAGACGAGAGCAGCTGGGCGGCGGTGCCTCAAAAGTTCGAAGCGGGGACACCGAACATCGCCGGCGCGATCGGCCTGGGCGCAGCCGTGGACTACCTCTCCCAGATCGGTATCGAGAACATCGAAGCCCACGAGAAGGAGATCATGGCGTACGCCATGGGCCGACTCAGTGAGGTCCCCGGCATCAGGATCTACGGTCCGACCTCTCTTGAGGAGCGCTCGGCCGTAATTTCGTTCACCTTGGGCGATGCTCACCCTCACGACATATCGACCATCCTCGACATGGATGGTGTTGCCGTCCGGGCTGGTCATCACTGTGCCCAGCTCGTGATGAAGCACTTCGGTGTATCCGCCACGGCCCGGGCGTCCTTCTACCTGTATACCACGAAAGAAGATGTGGACAGGTTGGTCGACGGGCTTGGCCAGGTCACCGCGATCTTTGGCTGACTACCCGGACCCGCCGGGCCCGAAGTTCTGTTCGCGTACGTAGCTGGAACGTGCCTACAGAGCGACGGCACCCTATATTGCCGTCCCGTAAAACCGCGCAGGCAGTAATGAACTCTCCCCAACTTAGCTCACTCTACCAGCAACTCATTCTCGAGCACTACCGGAATCCGCGTAATAAAGAAGAGCTCGACGCGAAGACGGTGGAGATTCACATGGCGAATCCCGTCTGTGGTGACGAGATCCGTTTGCAGTTGCGAATTGAGGGAGATCACATCGCCGAAGCGAAGTTCGTTGGCTCCGGCTGCTCGATTTCGCAGGCCGCGGTGAGCATGATGACGACGCGCCTGCAGGGCGCGAAGCTCGTGGACGCCGACGCGCTGGCGAAGAGGTTCACCGAGATGATGCATGGTGATGAGATCGCTGCGCAGGACAAGTCGCTTGGCGACCTCCGTGCTCTCGAGGGTGTTTCGAAGTTCCCCGTTCGGATCAAGTGTGCGCTGCTCGGCTTCGACGCGCTGCAGGAGGCGCTGAAGAAGGAAGTCGGCGACGTCGGAGGAGAACTGCACTGACCTCGTCGGTCGAGGTCCATTCAGCTCACCTTCCCGATACGCGGGTGGGGGCCGTGACCGTGTGGACATCACCGCACGGCGTGCGCCGCATCGAGTTCGGACCGCTTCCGCGCGAGCGTCACACCGACCCTCCCGAAGCGTGGCCACCTGAGCTTCGCGAGGCTGTTACTCAACTCAAGGCCTACTTCGCCAAGGAGCGGACGTCGTTCGACCTGCCGCTCGACCTTTCGGGTGTGACGTCGGATTTCCAGCGCGAGGTCTACGATAAACTGCTCAACGTAGGGCATGGGCAGGTGACCTCGTACGGGGAGATTGCCCGCCAGATCGGAAAGCCGGATAAGGCCAGGGCCGTCGGTCAGGCCGTCGGCTCGAATCCGATTCCGATCGTTGTCCCCTGCCATCGAGTTATCGCGTCGGACGGACGGCTAACCGGCTTTTCCGGGGGCCTCACGGCGAAGGTTGCCCTGCTGAAGCTGGAGGGCGTCGACGTGGACGGGTCCTCACCGAACAGCAAGGTATACCCTGAGGTCATTCCCCTGGATCTCTGAGCGTCAGTGGGCTTGCCGGGCGAAACGCACTGGCAGAAGTGCTTCGGCTCGGGGGTCCTCGCCGTCCAGAATCTGTCTTGAGACGATCTCGCCGGTCACGGGACCGAGGGTGAGTCCAAGCATTCCATGACCGGTCGCGACCACGAGTCCTTCGACACCAGGGACAGGACCGATGATCGGGAGACCATCCATCGACATGGGTCGCAGGCCGCACCACTCGGAACGTGGCTGAGCGCTGCCCATGTCGGGGAACGCGGCCCGCGCGGCTCTGGTCAGCTGCTTCAGGCGCTCAGGCCGCATGACGTGATTCTCTCCCGAGAACTCCATGGTGCCGGCGAAGCGCACGGCTGTATCCATCGGCGTACAGAAGACGGAGTGCTCTGCGAGGACACAGGCGATGCGCATCGGTGGCGCGCCGTTGGGGCCGATGTCTATGTCGCGGTGGTACCCCTTCCCCGGTTGAACTGGCACGCGGAGGCCAAACGGCCTCGCCAGGTGCCGACTGTAGGGTCCCGTGGCCAGAACGACTGCGTCTGCCCGGACTCGTTCACCGGATGCCAGCTGGACACCGGTCACGCGATCACTCTGCGAGGTGACCGAGCGAACTTCTGCTCCCCTCCTGACCCGCACTCCGTGCTGTATGGCGCACTCGGTAAGTCGACTGAGGAAGAGAGCTGGAATGAGAGTGGCCGACTCGTGGTAGTGCACAGCCCCGATCATCTGCCCGCCGAGCGCGGGTTCGCGCCGTCTTACCTCATCACCGTCGATGATTTCCGGCTTATAGCCATGCTCGATGATGATCTCGGCTTCATGCTGCGCACCCTCGAAGCCTGACTCGGTGGAGCAGACCTCGAGGTAGCCTCCGGGCGTGTAGTCACACTCGATCCGTTCTTCCGTCAGGACCCGATCGAACGCTGCGAGGGCATCCCGGCCGAGCGGCGCCATGACCTTCATGCAGTGCAGTACGTGTGCGTCCGTGCAGTAGCGTGCGAAGCCGAGCAGCCACCTCCACAGGGCTGGATCGATCCTCGGCTTCACGTAGAGGGGACTCGTAGCGTCGGTCATCTGTCGAATCGCTTGGGCAATGCGGCCTGGCCGATTCAACGGCGGGTGCCCCACGGCGATGGTACCGGCGTTTCCACTCGACGCCCCCGCACCGACTTCGCTTCGCTCCAGCAGGGATACGTCGGCACCGCTCCGCGCGAGCTCGTAGGCGGAGCTGACGCCGATGACGCCACCACCCACCACGATGACGTGAGGTCGATCCGTCACGGTGACATCACAGGTCTGAGCGTGCCTGTCACGCGCATTCTTCCAGCGGTCAGCTGTTGGGGTCCAGGAGGACTTTCACCGATCCCGTCTTCCTTCGATTCGCGGCCGTGGAGAGCGCCTCACGGTACTGCTCCAGGGGGTATACGTGCGTGACCATCTGCTCGACGGGTGCACCGGTCTCCAACAGCATGTCGTGTGTAATCTGGAACGTATGTTCTGTTTTGCCTCGCCAGGACTCGTCGCCGTAGCACTGGAATCCCTGGACCTGAAGCTCGTTAGCCCACACGAAGGTCAGATCCAGTTTCGGGATCTCGGCTGCGCATCCGAGCAGGACGATCCGTCCCCGCACAGTGGCGTACCGGAGCGACTGCTTGATGGTCTGCTCGCTACCCACGCAGTCAAAGATCAGCGGGAAGCCTCCGCCCGCGTAAACCTCGTCACCCACGATCGGCATGTAGGCGCTCGCCCCCGTCTCGATCATCGCATCTCGGGCTTCATCACCGGGAGAGATGACCGAGGATGCGCCGAACGCGCGCGCCATGTTCGCCTCGTGCTTGCGGCGAACCTGGGCGATCAACTCCCCCTTGAATCCTGTGGCCCGGAGCGCCCAGATGACCCCGAGAGCGATCGGCCCACTGCCGAGCACGAGGGCTGGCCCGTCTCCCAACGGTCGGGAGCGAAGCGCCGCGTGCATGCCGACGGCCAACGGCTCCAGCAGGGAGGCCGTTCGGTCGGTCATGGCGTCGTCGATGGGAAAGAGCTGGGATTCGTGGGCGATCATGCGCTCGCCCCATCCTCCTGGCAGACTTCCGTGATACCCGATGGTCATGCCGCGCTGGATCGGAGAACCAGCGATGAGTGTCTGGCCTTCGTCGCCGGCCCGTGTACACGTGGAGGGCAGGCCGTCGAAACACGACGGACATTGTTCCGTGCCGTGGAAGCCTCTGACCGCGCACGAAACACCGGGGTCGACCGCCACTCTCTGCCCCGGCTCGACGCGTGTCACCCCTGGACCTACGTCGACGACCCGGGCCAGCACCTCGTGTCCCAGCACGGCGGGAAAGGAACCGAATGGTTCCATCGCCGGACTCGACTTGAGCGTAAGATTGCCGATGTCGGACCCACAAATGCCGGCCAGCAGGATTTCGAGCTTGACCCAGTGATCACCGGGCAGCTCAGGCTCCGGCACATCCTGAAAGCGCACGCCGCTGAGGCCGCCAAACAGGGCGGATTCAGTGACCCGGCCCAGACTTTTACCGATGACGTAGCTGGGAATCGTGACGTTGAATGTGACGGCCTTCATGGGGCTCGTACCGGGATCGGTAGTTGGAGACGAGGCTGTAGAAGAATGAGCCCGGGCCGGGTCCGAGCAAGAGTCGCCTTCAGGGGGCGCTCCCTGACACCGCTCGCAGGAGGTCCCGCATAACACGCGGTGCCCACCCCACTATGCCCACGAGGATCAGAACAGCTGCCAGTGCCGCGGCGCTTACTTCGAGGGCCGGAGTCGACCCGTATGGGAACACTGCTCTTTCTAGGCCGGCAATGCCGATACCCGCGAGGATCGACAGTGATCTCGCACGGAAGGGCAGACCCGATGCGCGACCACCGGGCTCGAGCCCGACTGGAGCGTACTCTGCAGCGATCGCCGCGCCCGGGTCAGCACTCGATGGTCGGGAAGCTCGCCGAGGCGCTGGATGGTTCGGGCTACGAGGAGTCGAGAGACGCGGCGTGTGCTGGTCGTTGATGTCCAGTATGTCCCGCGCCGCTGCTTCGTCCCTGCCGAGAACCCAGAGTGTCGCTGCGGTGGATACCGATATCCCCATGGAGGGATCGTCGATCTGCAGCCGATAGGGGATCCCGGCGTCGTCGAGGAAGCCGGCAGCGAATTCCGCCTCATGACGCCATGAATACCGAGCGACGACGACCTCCTGAAGCCTGCGTTCGGTGTGCTGTGCCAAGGGTCAGAGGTGCTCGACGTACGCGACCCGTCGACCGGCATAGCTGATTGCGGCGTCGGACATTCCCGACTCCTTCGATCCACACGCTGTGTCCCCAATGCCCAACCGGGCGGGTACGGGATTGATGAGCCTGTACATCTGAAGCATCCGGCTACCGACCTGGCCCCAGCAGGACCGCGTTCATGAACAGCAGCTGAGTTGCCTTGGCGTACGCCCGGTAGTTTGGGTCCTCTGCAAAACTGATGATCTGGCCACTGCCGTACATCGGCTGTTCCTTAAAAAGATGAGGGTCATCCGGACCGGTATCTAGCGGACAAGGTGCGCCAATATAGCTCGGGGGTCTGGAGGACCGCAGTGCGACACGATAGTCTCGGGGTATGACAACTTCGATTCACGCTCGCGTCTTACGGCGCGCCGGCTGCGGTGCCCGCTCGTCGCTCGTTCCTCTTCTGATCGCCACGCTGTCCGCCTGTGGCGGTGCGGTGCCGGACGATGCCCCGACCGCCGATGCCCGGTCCGACCGGGAACGCGACCCGCAGCTCGTCTTCTGGTCGTCCCTTGAGTCGTTGTGTGGTCAGGCGTTCGAAGGTCGAGTGACTGAGAGTGTGCCCCCTGACCCCTCATTCGAGGCGGTAACGCTCGTGATGCATGTTCGGTCCTGTGACCTGGCGGAAATTCGGATCCCGTTCCACGTGGGTGAGGACCGGTCGCGTACCTGGGTCATCACGCCAACCTCGGTGGGCCTCCGCCTGAAGCACGACCACCGGCATGAGGACGGCTCCGAGGACGAAGTCACCCAATACGGTGGAGATACACGTGGTCAGGGCGCTTCGATGGCTCAGGATTTCCTTGCCGACGCTCTGACTGCCAGCCTCGTCCCAGAAGCTGCGACCAACGTCTGGACGGTCGAAGTCCGGCCCGGTGAGGTTTTCGCCTATGCGCTGCGCCGTGAGGGGACCGACCGCAGATTCAGGGTCGAATTCGATCTGGCGCAGCCCGTTGATTCGCCCCCGCCGCCTTGGGGAGGCTGAGCTGCACGAGGATGCACTATTCGGAGGCAAGCTGAGGCCTGGGGCGTCGACGGTCGGCCGTGAACAAGACGGGTCCCGAGAGGTAAGCCTATGAAGTTGCAGCGTATGTGAAGTGGTGCCGGGCGATCTTTTCGACACTCGCGTTGTATCATGAGAAAGTTCAAAATGGGTATGTTCAAAGCTGTGAGTGAAACACCGGTCCGGAGGTTTTTGGTATGAAGCACGGACGCGATCGAGCGGTCGGTGCGTGGGTGCTCGCTTTGGTGATGCTGATGATTGGCGGCGTTGCGACGCCGGTTCATGCACAGACAATCAGCGGAACGCTGATGGAGGTGGAGACCGGTCAACCGATCTCTCTCGGTCTCGTCATCATGATGACCGAGGCGGGCGACTCGGTCACCTCTGGCGTGTCAAATGGACAGGGCCAGTTCTCGCTCACGGCACCTGAGGGAGGATCATTCCTCCTCGTAGCCTCGGCGTTCGGTTTCAAGGAGACGGCGGCTGGCGTGTTCGAGCTCGGCGCTGACGGGGAAATGGCTATCGATTTCCGGATCGCAGCGGCTCCGATGCCCATCGACGGAATTCTGGTTTCCCTGCAGCGCCCGGCGCTCCAGCACCAGCTCGTGAAGAACGGCTTCGTCCGGCGGGTAACCCGTGGACTGGGACGGTTCATCACACCCGTCATGATCGAAGAATCCCCGGCGCTCACATCGGAGGACCTGTTCCGTGGCATCCCGGGTGTCGGACTCGTTTATCCCCAGGGCGGCATCAACTCCTTTCAGGGCGCGACCGTCCGGTTGGCGGGGACAGGGCAGTACTGCACACCAACGATCTATCTCGACGGGACGAGGCTTTCCGTCCAGATGACCGCATCTATGCCGATGGAGGTAATCGCGCCGCTTCAGACCATCGACGCCGTCGAGATCTACCGACGGCCAGCCGAGGTTCCTGTGGAGTACGGCATGACCCAGTCCGGCTCGGGCCAGGGCGGCAATTGCGGCGTCATCGTCCTCTGGACCCGGACCCGATAGTCCAGAGTCCGAGGGCACGCTGGGCGGCGTGGATCGTCGTCTTCCTGCTCATCGGTACATCGTGGGCATGCGACCCGGCTCCGACGGACTCCCTGGAGCAAGGACTCGCCTCGGCCGACTCCCTGGTCGCCCTCTGGGTCAACGAGGGCCGCATTCCCGGTGCTGTGCTTCTGGTCGCGCGCTACGGTGCGGTTCGACACCGGGCTGCGTACGGTCTCGCCTCGGCAGTGGATTCGGTGCAGATGAGTCCGTTGACGGTCTTCGACCTGGCCTCCGTGACGAAGGTCATGGCGACGACGTTCGCCCTCATGGTGCTCTCCGAGCACGGGCGGGTCGACGTCGAAGCACCGGTTTCAACGTATCTCCCCGAGTTCCGGGGCGATGGCCGTGACGATGTCACGGTTCGCCATCTGCTGACCCATCGATCCGGGCTACCACAGTGGGTGCCAACCTACTATCACGCATCTGACCGGGACGAGGCATACGACTACATCCGCTCGCTCCCTCTCACGTGGCGCGTTGGTGAAGAACGGCACTACAGTGACCTTGGCTTCATGCTGCTGGGCCGGCTTGTGGAGGAGGTGAGCGGTCAGACGCTAGACGCGTTCGTACGGGCGCAGATCTATGCCCCTCTGGGGCTGGGCGAGACCCGTTTCCGACCCTTGGACGAAGGCGGGGCCAGCGCGGGTGCGGCCTCCGAGGAAGGTCCTGTCTTTGCCCGGACCTCTCGTGGAAATCCATTCGAGCAGCGGATGGTGCACGACCCGGACTTCGGATACCGGATCGCAGGCGACCCGAACTCCTGGTCCGAGTGGCGAACGGACTGGTTGAACGGAGAGGTGAATGACGGCAACGCATTCCACGCGTTCCGCGGTGTAGCAGGACACGCAGGCCTTTTCTCGACTGCCGATGACCTGGGTGTCCTGCTTCATGTGATGCTGAATGGGGGTGAGCACGCGGGTGTCCGCCTCCTGTCACCTGAGACCGTCGCAGCCTTCCTCGAGCCCACCGGTGACCGACAGGCACTCGGGTGGCAGCTACCGGGATACGGTCCCGGCAGTGCGTTCGGGCACACTGGCTTCACCGGAACGTTCGTGCTCGGAGTGCAGGCTGAGGGTCTGGCGCTTGTTCTTCTGACGAATCGGCAGAACTTCGGCGTCGACGAAGAATCTCAGTATCCCGACGTCGGGCCGCTCCAACGGGCGGTCACAGCGGCCGTAACTGGAATCGACTGATCAGGCTCCTCTGATCCTTACCTCATCAACCGAACAAATCTCATGATCTGTCAGCGTGCGTTTTCGACCCTAGCCCTCCTTACCCTTACCGCACTTTTTTCCGGAGTTTCCACGGCGGACGTCCGCGCGCAGAACTCCGTGCAGATTGATGCCCCCGTAGGATTCGCTGCTGATCATGCGTCGCGGCAGGCATTTTGTGAGGCGCGATTCATTGAGCTTCCCTCGGGCGATACGTTCCGTGAACACCTGCGGATCATCACCTCCACCCCGCACCCGACGGGCTCAGCGGCGCAGATAGAGGTCGGTCACTATCTCGGGCGGGCGATGAAGGCGGCCGGGATGACCGTTCGCGAGCACCCGTACGACGTGTATCTGCCGCAGCTCACCGATGACGTGGAGGCGCACATCGTCACTCCCGTCGCAATGCGGTTGAATAATCGTGAGGCGGCGTTGGCTGAAGACCGGTTCTCCGGGCACCCGGACCTGCTCAATGGCTGGAACGCCTTTTCCGGGAGCGGCGACGTGACGGGTGAGGTCGTCTACGCCAACTATGGAACGCGAGCGGACTACCGCGCGCTCGATTCGATGGGGATCTCGCTCGAGGACAAGATCGTCATCGCGCGATACGGTGGAAATTTCCGGGGCTTCAAGGTTCTGTTCGCCGAAGAGCGTGGCGCCTCGGGTGTCATCATGTTCAATGACGCTCCCGAGGTCGAAGAGGATGCGTACCCTGAGGGCCCGATGCTCAATGGGGAGATCATTCAGCGGGGTTCCGTGCTCACCCTCAATTGGACGGGTGACCCCCTCACTCCGTTCGTCCCGGCTCTTCCCGTCGACGGGCCGGTTCAGGTCGAACGCCTGGACCCGGATGAGGTTGGCCTGCACACCATCCCCGTCCTGCCGATCGGCTACAACGCCGCCTCGGAGATTCTGTCTCGCATGGAGGGTGACGTCGGACCGGAGGAATGGCAGGGTGGTCTCGATCTGCGCTACAGGATCACTGGCGGCCCGGAGCTCACGGTTCGCGTCCGGGTGAATCAGCCGAAGGCCCTTACAAGGGCGACCAATGTAGTGGGCACGTTCGTGGGGAGTGAGTTCCCTGACGAGTGGATCATCCTTGGTGCGCACTACGACCCGTGGGGCTTCGGAGCTGTCGATCCCAATGGGGGAACGGCGATGCTGCTCACTCTCGCCGAAGCGCTGGGTCAGCTAGCGGATGAAGGGTGCCGGCCGCGTCGGTCGATCATGATCGCCCACTGGGACGCCGAGGAGTACGGGGTGATTGGCTCGTCGGAATGGGTTGAGGAATATCTCGAGCCACTGACGAACGGAGCCGTTGCGTACATCAATGCCGATGCGGCTGTCTCGGGGCCGAACTTCGGGTCCTCCTCCTCCCCGTCTCTCAAGCAGCCGATTCTCGACGCGATCCGCGATACGCCGTATCCGAACGAAGGACGGAGCGTGTACGAGTGGTGGGCTGAGCGCGCCGACGATGGCGTCCCGGTCATGGGGAATCTCGGCGGTGGTTCGGACCATATCGCCTTCTATACCCACGCCGGCATTCCGTCTGCGGGGCTTAGCTCGGGCGGACGCAGCGGGATCTACCATTCGAACTACGACAATTTTGCGTGGTTCGAGCGCTTCGGAGATCCTGAGTGGATCTACGGCCCGATGCTGGCCACCGTCGATGGTCTACTGGCGCTTCGCCTCGCGAACGCCGACCTGCTGCCGTACGACGTCACGCGGTATGCGGTGGATACGCGCACGCATGTGAACACGCTCTTTGAGGTCGCAGAGTTCCGACGGATCGAGGTGAATCTCGACCGCCTGGTTGCGTCCACGATGGACCTGGAGCGGGCAGCAGCTGAACTGGATGCGGCACGTACAGCCCGGGTGGCTGCGAGCAGCGTACCAAGCGCGACCGCAGAAGCCATCAACGCCGGTTTCATTGGTCTGGAGAAAGCCTGGCTCGATGAGCGTGGATTGCAGGATCGGCCTTGGAGTCGCTCGCTTTATGTCTCGCCTGACCCGTTCAGCGGCTACGCATCATGGATGCTGCCGGGACTCCGCTACGAGATCGAGACGGATGATCCGGGTGACGTGCCGCAATGGGAGACGCGGTATGTAGCCGCCATCGATCGCCTGACAGCTCAGATGGATGCGCTGACCACACTCATCCAGGAGGGGATGTGAGCGTGCGCGAGACCCTGAGCGGGGATGCACTCGAGGCGGCCGTCGCCGGACTCGACGGCTGGGCTGTCCGCGACGGCAAGCTGCACAAGGAGTATCGTTTCGCCGACTTTGTGACAGCGTTCGGTTTCATGGCTGCTGCCGCTTTGTGCGCCGAGAGAAAGAACCACCATCCGGAGTGGTTCAACGTCTACAACACCGTGCGTGTGGACCTGAGCACGCATGACGCCGGCGGGATTACGACGTGGGACGTCGAGCTGGCTGAAGAGTTCGACAAGATCTCGAACTCCTAGTCTGGATCCGGGCAGTCAGTGCCCGGAGAAGTCGCACAACGCGAAGACGTCACAGCCACCTGCGCGCAACTTGTCTGAGCCGCCCAGATCGGGCAGGTCGATGACGAAGCACGCCTCGTGAACCTGTCCGCCTCCCTGTTCGATCAGTTCTATGCCGGCCAGAGCTGTCCCGCCCGTGGCGATCAGGTCATCGATCAGCAACACCTCAGTTCCGGCTGAGACCGCGTCGACTTGCATCTCCAAACGATCCGATCCGTACTCAAGTTCGTATTCGACCCCGATCACGTCCCCGGGTAGCTTCCCGGCCTTCCTGAGCGGTACGAAACCGACGCCGAGTTCGTATGCGACGGCGGTTCCGAAGATGAACCCTCGGGCCTCGATTCCAGCGACGATGTCGATCGGGCGGTCGATATAGCGGTGGACGATGAGATCGATCGTCATGCGCAGGCCGCGCGGATCTTCGAGGAGTCCGGTGACGTCCCGGAACAGGATCCCCGGCTTCGGATAGTCAGGAATCGTGCGGATGAATGATGAGATCGTTGGGCTCATAGTTCCTCGCCATCGAACCTCAGGTGATATCGCTCGGCCTTGAACCCCTCGGGTGTACCTTCGTCGATCTTGGTCCCGCCGTCCGGCCGGAAACCACGCCGAGCGTAGAAGGCTCTGGCCCGCGTGTTAATCTCGAGGACCCAGAGTACCAGTTCCGTGAACCCGAGGTCCCGGGCTCGCTGAACGCCAGCGTCACAGAGAGCGCTGCCCAAGCCGGAGCGCCAGTGGTCAGGATCGATATACAGTGTCGGCATCTCAGCGACGCTCCCGGCCGACATGTCACTATCGGTGGCCGCACGCACAGTCACGAATCCGACGATTCGGTCGTTACGCTCTGCGACCAAACAATGGATCTCGGAGTTCGCTAGCCACCGGCTCCACCGGGCGACACGGTCCGCACGACCTGAACCCGGAGGGGGCCAGTTCGATACATGAGAACTGTATGCCGCTTCACGAGACGAAAAATGCACAGCCTCGATCGAGGCTGCGTCGTCAACAGCCGCATTTCGGATGTGCTCGACGGCGGCGACGTCACCGCTGGATTGGGATCTACTGGAACTCATTCTGCAACATGTGTTCCGGTGGCCTCACGGATCAAGCGAAACGGACGTCGGGTTGCGTTCAGGTCGGTCAGGCCTTCCAAAGCTCGCTGAACAGCCGCACCCAGTTCCCGCCGATTACCTTTGCGATGCGCTCGTCGGAGTGTCCTCGGTCCGACAGACCCTCCGCGATGAGTTCCATACGCCGATGAGAGTTGAGGTCCTCTACCGTGAAGAGGATATCCGGATCTTCGTTCGGCGCGGCTACTCCACGTTCGATACGCCCTGCGACGAACTCCCGGTGCCTTGACCAGTACTCATCTGATCCGTCGATGGGGGTAGTGGAGAGGTCGCTCCCGATGCCCACGTGATCTTCACCACACACCTGGATCGCATGCTCGATATGATCGAGCACGTCCGTTCGCGTGGGCACCCGGCCGGGTGTGAGGAATGGCATTAGGTAGATACCGACCACGCCCCCGCTGTCGGCCATTGCTCGGAGTTCTGTGTCGTCTTTGGAGCGGGGGTGCCGAGCGATGGTGTTACAGCCGCTGTGGGTGATGGCGACCGGACGTGAGGATACCGCGATTCCCTCGGCTGTGGTTCTCTGACCGCAGTGGCTCAGATCGACCATCATACCGAGCTCGTTCATGCGTTCAACGACCTGGACACCGAAACGAGTTAGCCCTCCGTTCGCCGGCTCGAGGCATCCATCCCCCACGAGGTTGCGCACGTTGTAGGTGAGCTGAGTGACCTTCACACCGAGGTGCAGGAAGGTTTCGATGTGCGCGAGGTCTTGTTCGAAGGGCGTGGTGTCCTGGAAGCCGAGCACGATACCGAGTCGCCCGTTCGCTTTCGCGGCGCGCAGATCGGCTACCGTGCGAACCTGCTGGAATGCGTCAGGATGCCGTTCGATCCGGTCCATCCAGCCCGCAATACGCTCAACGGATGAGGCGAAGTCGTTGCCGCTGCAGGTCAGGTTTACCGCCGTGATTCCCGACTCTACGGCGTTTGTGATCATCTCCGTGTCGAGTGGTGGGTTCAGCGGGTAGTTGAAGTAGCCTGGCGAGGCGAGAAAGTCGATGACGAAAGCATCGGCGTAGGGAGGCCACGCGCGTGCGGTGCGGGATCGGGTGCCCCGGAGTGCTCTCGGGTAGTCCAACGGGTCGAGCGACGGGTAGACTCCGGTCACAGAAAGGGCTGCCGCAGCTCCGAGAAACGAGCGACGAGATATGGAATCGGACGACACGGGGACCTCCCAGACGCGGGGGTGAACGGTCAAACAAAGTATCCGCGCCATGAAGCCTACTGCCAGACGAACCTGCTCGCTTGCACTGGATTGCACTTGCTTCGACGTTGATGCAGCTCACCGGGCCATGGATTGGTGCCGCCTGGCCCCACGATGTGCTTTCGACGAGTTGCGTGAGCCTCCCTGAATCACTCTGCACCCCTCTGCCAAATGTCCCACCACACGCGACCCGAGGGAGGTCCTGCTCAGAGGATCGGCTTCTGGCTTGGAATCAGTGCCTTTCTGTTTCTGATGTTCTTCCAGGTCGATCCCGCTAACGAGCCGGCGAGTCGACTGGCGGCGGTCGCAATGCTGATGGCTATCTGGTGGGTGAGTGACGCGATCCCGCTGTTTGCGACGGCGATGCTCCCGCTTTTCCTGTATCCATTTCTGGGAATTCTCGGCGCACGGGAAACGGCACCGATCTACTTCAACAGCACGATCGTGCTGTACATCGGGGGCTTCATGATTGCCCTCACCATGCAGAAGTGGAATCTGCACAAGCGCATTGCCCTGAGCATCATTCATGCGGTCGGAGGGGGCCCCGCGCGTATCGTCCTCGGCTTCATGATCGCGGCGGGCTTTCTGTCGATGTGGATCTCGAACACCGCCACGGCGGTCATGATGGTCCCGATCGGGCTGGCGATCGTGCTCAAGATCGAGGACTCGTTCGGCGCAGAGCGGAGTCATGCGTTCACTGTGTCACTCATGCTCGGCATCGCGTACGGTTGTTCGGTCGGGGGCTTGAGCACCCTCGTAGGTACGCCGCCCAACCTCTCTTTTGTGCGCATCTTCGAGATTCTCTTCCCGGAAGCGCCTCCAATCGCGTTCGGTCAGTGGCTCGTGATGGCACTTCCGATTGGTGTCATCATGATCGGGCTCGTCTGGTTTTTTCTGACGAAGGTTTTTTACCGGACACCCGCGGAGGTTACGGTCGACCACGATGTGATCGCCGAAGAGAAGCGTGCCCTCGGACCGATCTCGTACGAGGAGCGATGGATTGGTGTGGTCTTCGCCACGACAGCTCTGCTCTGGGTATTTCGAGCTGATTTGAACCTCGGATTCGTGTCGATCCCGGGCTGGTCTTCGCTGCTCGGTGACCCGAGGATGATCGATGACGGAGCGGTCGCGATCGGTATGGCGTCCCTGCTTTTCATCATCCCCACACGCGATAAATCCAAAGGGGCGACCCGGATCATGGGACCCGATGTGATCCCCAAGCTTCCCTGGGACATAGTCCTCCTTTTCGGAGGAGGTTTTGCGCTTGCGGCCGGCCTTCAGCGCACCGGCCTCGCCGAGTTGGTCGGTCAGCAGTTCGAGCTGCTCGGTTCGCTTCCGACGTTCGCGATGATCGTTCTCGTGTGTCTCGGGATCACGTTTCTTACCGAGCTGACGAGCAACCTGGCGACGACGGAAATGATTTTACCGATTCTCGCAGCGGTTGCTGTAGCGACTGAAACCCACCCGCTGATTCTCATGATTCCAGCAACGCTCTCTGCTTCCTGTGCCTTCATGATGCCGGTGGCGACGCCGCCAAACGCGATCGTCTTCGGGAGTGGTCGTCTCACGGTCGGAGAGATGGCGCGTATCGGCATCCTACTGAATCTGATCGGGGCCCTCGTGATCAGCGTCATTGTATTCACGATCGGGACGGTTGTGTTCGGCATCGATCCGTCTGTGGTCCCGGACTGGGCACAGTCGATGGCCAGCGGTGTCGAGGGGTAATGGGTGTCATGAAAACTGCGATCGTCGCCGGAAGTCGCACGCCGTTCGTGCGCTCGGGCTCGTTATTCGCTGACCTATCGGCAGCGGACCTGGGCAAGGCGGCCGTGCGAGATGCGCTCGCTCGCAGCGGGCTGTCCGGCGACAAGGTAGGCCACCTGGTGTACGGAACGGTGGTTCATGACACTCAGGCCCCGAACATCGCCCGGGAAGTCGGGCTGGCTGTTCTGCCGAAGCATGTGCCGGCCGTCTCCGTGTCCCGCGCGTGTACCTCCGCGAATCAGGCGATCACGGACGGCGCTCAGATGATCGAGGTCGGCCATGCCGACGTTGTCATCGCAGGCGGTGCCGAGTCTCTGTCGCGGATTCCGATCACGGTGAGCGAGAAGCTCTCAAAGAGCCTCGTGAGGGCATCAAAGGGAAAGACGGTAGGGCAGAGGCTTTCGCCCTTCCGGACCATCCGTCCGAGAGACCTCGTACCCGTGACGCCGGCGATTGCCGAGCCGAGTACCGGTGAGAGTATGGGGCAGTCGGCCGAGCGGATGGCCAAAGAGAACGGGATCTCGCGGGAGGACCAGGACGCATGGGCTCTTCGTTCACATCAGCTGGCCGCAGCGGGCACCGCGGATGGACGCCTGACGGCCGAGATCGCGCCGGTGTATATACCGCCCGACTACAGGACGGTCGTCACGAGTGACAACGGCATTCGAACGGATACGTCCGCCGATCGGCTCGCCAAGCTTCGTCCGGTATTCGACCGCAGGTACGGATCGGTCACCGCTGGAAATGCGTCACCGTTGACCGACGGAGCGTCGGCGGTCGTGCTGATGAATGGCGAAAGGGCGCTGGCAGATGGACTCCAGCCGCTTGGCTGGATTCGAAGCTGGGCCTGGACCGCGCTTGATCCCGCCGGTCAGCTCTTGCAGGGCCCGGCGTATGCGGCGCCCATCGCGCTGGATCGAGCTGGTCTGTCTATGCGTGACATCGGCCTCATGGAAATGCATGAGGCGTTTGCCTCCCAGGTCCTGTCGAACCTCCAGGCGCTCTCCTCGAAGACGTTCGCCGAGTCGGAGCTGGGTCGTTCGCAGGCGGTGGGCCATCCCGACGTAGATGACATCAACGTCATGGGTGGCTCACTCTCGATTGGACACCCCTTCGGAGCGACGGGGGGGCGCCTGACCATGACGATCCTCCACGAGATGGAGAGGCGCGACGTTCAGTTCGGGCTGATTACCGTGTGTGCCGCAGGGGGGATGGGGTTCGCGATGGTGGTGGAGCGGCGCTGAGCCTGAGGGGGCTGCGGCTTCGCGATCGATCTCGAGGCAACGTTGAGACACAGAGGGCCCCCGGCGTACGATCGCTGGGCCCCCTCGTGGTCTATCATGGTTCCAGCCGGCAAGATCTAGTTCTGGCTGGTTGATGCAGGTGAAGTTCCAGACCGTAAGTGCGCACGTTTGAAACCTGTGACCGGTTCGGATGACCTCCCAAAGATTCTCTTGGCCGTCAGTATACAGGCCCCGGGCGGGATTGTGAGCGATCGTTCTGTCCCAGGAATCCTAAGCTGTTCCCTACTCCTGCAACTCGCGGTCTAACTCCTCCCGAACCTCGCGCCGGCGCTTGGCTTCACGCGCCCGACGTGCGTCGCTCGGGTCTGACAGCTCGAGTGGCGGGACCGGGCACGGTCGGTGATCTGCGTCGATCGCGACGAAGGTGAGCAGGCAGGTGTTAGTGTGCCGTTTTTCGCCGGTGAGCAGGTTCTCGGCCAGGACCCGGACCCCTACTTCCATGGAGGTCCTTCCAACGAAGTTGACCCGCGCGGTGCAGGTGACCAGTTCGCCCGTGTAGATGGGTTCTACGAAGTCGACGCGATCGATCGATACCGTCACAGAGGGGCTTCTGGCATGGCGCATGGCGGATACTGCGGCAGCCCGATCGACCATGGAGAGCAGTTCGCCACCGAAGACATGTCCCAGGTTGTTCACCTGGTGGGGCATCATCAGTTCGGATACCACGGCGACGGAGTCGTCAGGCTTTCGAGGCACTTCTTGTCGCTCAGTCATGCCGACCAATGTCCGCGATCTTTCCCGAGTGCTTCATGCATCTCCAGGGAGTGAATTCCCGGTACCGCGTGCGCTCGATATCCATTCCCTATCTTAACGGATTCGCGAACACGGTTTCCTGCTGGTTGATGATGGGGTAGTGAGATGCCGAGCATGATGAGCCGGGTCAGGAGCATGTCTGTTCTGTTGGTGAGTGTGTGGCTGTCGGTCCCGACGTCCGCGGCAGGTCAGGACGGAGCCGGAGCGCGCGCTGCGGTGGAGCAGCTCTTTGCTGGAATGCGGACGGCCGACCCCGATCTGGTGCGCTCGGTGCTGGCGGACGACGCACGCTTCGCCGTGCTTGATGAGCGCAATGGCCCGCGGACCGTCCGGGCACAATCCATTGACGGCTGGGTCAACGCAATCAGTACGTCGGGCGGGAGCTGGGACGAGCAGATCTACGATCTGGATGTGAAGGTAGATGGTACGATGGGGTCGATCTGGGCGCCGTACACGTTCTACCTCAACGGGCAGATCTCGCACTGCGGGATCAACTCGATCGAGCTGCTCCAGGACGCTGATGGCTGGAAGATCACGCAGATATCCGATACGCGACGGCAGTCGAACTGCCCGGACCCGCACGGCGTTTAATCAGACGTCTTCCAGAAACTCCGTCACGAAGCGCAGCGTGAGTGGGTCGCCGAGCACGTCTGTGTGCTCGCGGTCCGGAATGAGGCGGTAGTCGATCCCGGCGGCGAAAGCGAGTCGATCCGCGTGTTCCCGAATGACCCGTTGATCGTGCTCGGGCTGGATCAGCAGGAGCGGAATATCCAGCTCGCGGATGCGTCGGCTGGGTGTCAGGGGTCGAAAAGAACTCCCGATCCGACGCCACCAGAAGGGCCGTAGCAGACTGGCCAGGAAGTGGCCTGGGAGTCCCTGATCAACGAGGAACTCGGCAGTTACTTTGAGGATGTCGGACGGAGCAGCTACAAGAATGAGACCATCGATTGGGGCCCCCTCAGCGGCGGCAAGCACACCAGCCGCACCGCCCATCGAATGCCCGATGACCACGAGCTGGCGATCGGGGAAGCGCGTAGCAGCGTAGCGTGCGACGGCCATGAGATCGTCCTGGAATGCTCGCACCGAGACGTACGGCTGCGGCGCGTTTCGCCCGTGTCCGCGTGCGTCGAAGAGCAATACCTCGCGCCCCGTGGCTGCGAGGGGCTCTGCGAGCGCGAGCAGGGTGGAGTAGTTGGCGCTCCATCCATGCGCGATCAGAATCAGTGGCTCGAAGGGTTGAGCTGCAGGAGGCTTGATAAGCCACGCCGCGAGATCGTGGTCACCGGACTGGATCCGAAGGTCCTCATGGGGGAAGCCAAGATCGGGGACGGTACGCCCCACGGGGCGGGGAGGCACTCGAATGATTCGCCCTGCCAAGAAGTCCAGCCCGATCAGCAGCAGCGCGACCACCGATAGGATCACCCAGATGGGCAGGGTCACTCCTGAGTCACCTGCTCCAAGGCACGCTTCACAAAGACCGGGACCATCGCACGTCGCCACTCCGGGTCCACGATGATGTTCTCCAGCGGATGGCACTGTTTGTGAGCTCCTTTGGCCAGTTCGTCGATCAGTTCACCATCGAGCGCTCGCCCCTCGGCGACGTCGTTCCACTTGGTGAGCGTCCGGGGTCGGGACCCCAGACCGGTGACCACGCCCTGGATGGAGCGCACGAGACCGGACCCGTCGACGTCAGCGGCTACGGCGACAGTCAGAAGCGGGAAATCGATTGACTTGCGTTGCCGCAGCTTCACATAGGCCTGACGGCAGGCGGCTGAAGCGAGTGGGATCCGGATCTCGGTGAGGATCTCGTCTCTCGAGCGGCGGGTGTTCACGATCCCATCTGCGACAAAGAAGTCAGCCACCGGCATCGCTCTCCGCCCATTGGGTCCAACCAGGACCGCCTCTGCTCCGAGCGTTATCAGCACGGGAGGCGTGTCGGCGGAGTGGGCCGCGACGCACTTCTTACCGGTTCGAGTCACATGACAGACATCTCCGTCCTTCTTCAGGCAGAAGCCGAGTGCTTCGCGCCAGAAGTGCGTCTGGTTGTAGTAGGTACAACGCGTATCGAGGCACACGTTGCCACCGATCGTTCCTGAGTTGCGCAGCTGAGGACCGGCCACGTGTGCTGCTGCGTCCGCGAGCGCCGGAAAGAGATCCCGGACACGCGGATGCGAAGCGACAGCCGTCAGCGTCTCGGCCGCGCTGATCCGGAGCACCCCCTCCTTAACGTTACTACTGGGCACCTCTTCGATCCCCTTGAGTTCGTCGATACTCTTGAGCGCGATGAGATGCCCTGGCTCGAAGAGTCGGTGCTTCATGTTCGGGACGACGTCGGTTCCACCCGCGACGTACATGGCATCGTCTCCGTGCTCGGCCATGAGGGCTACGGCAGCGTCGAGAGAGGTTGGACGATGATACTGGTACGGGGGCAGGCGCAGCATATCAGCTCTCCTCGCCGTTTGTGATGCTGGGGGGTGTGGCCTCTCCCGGCTCGTGAGCGCGAGCCACGATGATGCCGTCCTGTCCATCGATCGCCTGAATCCGCTCGGACAGAGGCTGGGTACTGACCTGTACCGACTCTCCCACGAGCGGCGCGTAGAGAAGATGCAGAACGTCCTCGACCCAGAGCGCGAGCCCTGTGTGCTCGACGTCGAGGCCTTCAACCGTGCTCGTGGCGGCGATGATGTCGCCGTTTCGGATCTGATCGGCCACGGTGGAGATCCGATCCTGCGGTATGAAGTAGTGTCCCTGCTGACTGAGGCGACGCTCCACCCTCTCCATGTCTTCCAGGGCCCGCGGATCGTCGAGTTGCGAGTATGCGTTCGGGTGTGTCGACATGAAGTCGATCGCCTCCCGGTCGATGCTCCCGCCCAGGTCCCGAGTGACGTTCGTCAGAAGAAGCTTCCGTTCGTTGTCCGAAATCCACTCACTGAAGTAATGCAGGCGGCTTGCGTATCCATCGATGAAGCTGTTCCGGTAACGTAGTGTGCCCAGCACCTGCTCGTATTCGGTCTCGAGACGGGCCCGATCATCGAGCCGATCAGCCGCTCCGTTCTTGATGACGACTGAGAGCGCCTGGACCGTCTCGACGAACGTCACGTGGTCGAGGGCCCGGAAGTTGATGACGAGCCGCTCCGGTCCGCTCATCTCCAGCGTTCCGGAAATGACGGGCGTGCCGACGAAGCTCTTTCCGATCACAGTCATGAGCTCACCCATCGGGAGCATCGCGAGTCGTGCCTCATCTGCGCCGGCGACGACGCTGGAGAAGACATCCCAGTCCGCGTCGCTCCAGGTGATCGTTCCGGTCGGGGTACCCGACGGATCTGCCGGAGGTGGGTGGGGCTCGAACGGCGACCAGCGTGTTCCAATGAGAAACAGCACGATCACGGCAATCGGCCCCAAGATGGCTCGGTACCTGATCATCCGTGTGCCTGCTGTGTCTTTACCGTAGCCTCAGACGAGGCATCCTCTCGTTCGGCGGGGCCGGATGGCTTCGCGAGAGTACCGTCTTCTTTCGCCTTCTGGATCGCGCGCCAGACGTTTGGGGGAGAGAAAGGCAAACGATCCATTCGCACACCGATCGCATCGTAGATGGCGTTGGCGATTGCCGGAATCGACGGGTGCAGAGGGCCCTCCCCTGCTTCCTTCGCGCCATACGGTCCCTCAGGATCAATCGATTCGACGATGAGAGCCTGCAGCTCTGGCGTGTCCAGGCTTGTTGGAATCCGATAGTCGAGGAGGGACGGTGCGTTGTGCAGGCCGGCACGTCCGTGATTGGAGTCCTTGAAGATGTGCTCCTCCATGATGGCCTCGGCGGCCCCCATGTACGCTGATCCCTCCATTTGGCCCTCGACGAGCACCGGGTTCAGCGCGCGTCCGCAATCGTGAGCCACCCAGATCGTCTTCACGTCGACGAAGCCCGTGTCGATGTCGACATCGACCTCGGCCACGTGAGACGTGAACGAGTAGGCGGGTGAGGCTCCGATCGTACCGCCCCTGTAGTCACCGTGAACGTCTTTAGGCGTGTTGTACCAACCCGTCGCACCAAGCGTCCCGTGCTCGACCTCGGCGAGGTTGAATGCCTCCGCGATCGGCATCTGACGGCCGGTATCGGGTGCCCAGACTGCGAAGCCTCCTGCCAGGAGGACCTCGGATGGCTTCACCGCCCAAGCTTTAGCGACGGACGACTGCACAAGCTTCCGAAGCCGGGTGGCCGCATCGATAGCGGCGTTGCCCAGCATGAAGGTGACGCGGCTCGAGTAGGCTCCGAGGTCGACCGGTGTGAAGTCGGTATCGCCGCGCAGGACGCGGACCCACTCGAGTGGCACACCCAACTCTTCGGCCGCGATGTAGGCGACGACGGAGTCGCATCCCTGGCCGATCTCACTGGCGCCACTGAAGACGGCGACACGCCCGCTCCGATCAATCTGCATTTGCACCGCAGACTGAGGCATCTCGTTGGGGTAGATCGGATAGTTCGTACCCGAGATGTACGTGGACCCCGCGATCCCAATGCCCCGTCCGAACGGCATAGCGCGGAACTTGTCGTGCCACCCGCTGGCTGACTCCACCGATGACAGGCACTCGAGGAACCCGTTCGAGGTAATACGAAGCTCGTTGACGGTCTTTGTGTGTTCACCGATGAAATTCCTCCGACGGAATTCGATCGGGTCCAGTTCGATCTGCTCGGCGAGCTTATCGATTTGCACCTCGAACGCGAAACGCGGCTGCACGGAGCCGTGTCCGCGCTTCGGCCCACAAGCGGGCTTGTTCGTATACACCCGCGTGGAGTCGAAGCGGTACGCAGGCATCTGGTATGGGGCGCAGAGAAGCTGCCCCGAGTAGTAGGTCGTTACTAGCCCGAACGAGGCGTAGGCACCTCCATCGAGCAGGATCTTCGCATCCACCGAGGTGAGCTTGCCGTCCCTGGTGGCACCCGTCCGATAGTGCATGTGGAACGGGTGGCGTCCCCGGTGAGAATAGAAGACCTCTTCACGCGTGTAGAGGATCTTCACGGGTCGCCCGGTCTTCATGGCGAGCTTTCCGACGCAGAACTCCAGATCGAATGGCTCGCTCTTTCCGCCGAATGCTCCACCGACCAGCGGCTGGAGCACACGTACCTGAGCCTGGTCAAGCTCCAGCACACGGGCGAGCTCCCGGTGCAGGTAGTGAGGCACCTGCGTCGCAGACCAGACCGTAAGATGCCCGACTCCGTCCCATTGACCGATCGCACAGTGGGGTTCGATCGGGGCGTGCGTGCTCCCCTCGAAGAAGTAGTCACCTTCGACGACGACATCGGACGAGTCCATACCGCCCTCGATGTCGCCGAATTCCAGCTTCACGACCTTCGTGACGTTCCCGTTCCAGCCCTTCTTCTTGGCCTCATGGATAAAGGGCGTTGTTCCGTCGGCCTCGACGGCGTCGTGCGGATCGAAAAACGCCGGTAGCTCTTTATACTCCACGTCAATCAGCGACAGCGCTGCGATGGCGGTGTCCTCATCGACCGCGGCCACCGCTGCCACACCGTCGCCGATATAGCGCACTCGGTCGACGCAGAGCGGATACTCGTCCTTTGTCCACGGGATGATGCCGTACTGAACCGCCATGTCACGCCCGGTAATGACGGCGTGTACCCCCTCGAGTTCCTCGGCCCGGGTTGTGTCGATCGAGATGATGTCCGCATGTGGATGAGGACTGCGCAGGATCTTGCCATGCAGGAGGCCTGGAAGTGCCACATCATCTGTGTACACGGCACGCCCGGTCGACTTGGCCAGCCCTTCCACTTTCCGCATCGGTGTTCCGATTACCACAGTGTCGGGCTTCACCGGAGAGATTTTGGTGCTCACTGGACAGCCCTCTGTAGTCGCAAGCCATTCCCGCTACACGGCGGATGTAAAATGAAGTCGGACCTAGAGTTAGGGGAGTTTCTCACTTTGCTTCCTCCTCTTCGCTCTGGAGGCGATCTGCGGCCGCTTCCACGGCATCGTAGATTTTTGCGTACCCCGTGCACCGACAGAGATTACCCGACAACGCCTCCTGGATCTGGCGGCGGGAAGGATCTGGCGTGCGCTCGAGGAGGGCAGCGGCGGAGCAGAGGATTCCGGGTGTGCAGAATCCACACTGTGCCGCTCCGTTCAGGTCGAACTCGTCCTGAAGCGGGTGTGAGCCCTCGGGTCCGGCGAGCCCCTCTACGGTGACGACCTGCCGTCCTTCGGCTTCCCAGACAGGCATCAGACACGCCAGGGTGGGGTTACCATCGAGGATCACGGTGCACGCGCCACAATCCCCCTTGTCGCAGCCCTGCTTCGTGCCGGTAAGTGCCAGCACGTAGCGGAGAGTTTCAAGGAGGGTGTAGTGGGTCGGCACGCCGACCTCGTGAGCGTCTCCGTTCACATGGAGTCGAACAATATCAGTCGTCTTGGGCATGGTCGAACAAGGTCGCTCGCGGCGTGTTGGATTGGCAACGGCACATTTGCCGATTCGTGCGGTAGACAAGGTTCAATCTTCAGATATGATTTGGTTCACTACCGTCGCACCATGCGGTGCAACGATGAAATCAGAGCAGGAGGCAAGATGCCTTATCCAGAGATGATGGTGGCTCCCATGCGCGAGGATCTCGTGCGCGTGGGCTTTGCCGAGATGCGGACTCGTGACGATGTCGATACGCTCCTCGGTTCCGAGAAGCGCACCACACTGGTCGCTGTGAACTCCATCTGCGGATGTGCCGCCGCGATGATGCGCCCGGGCGTCTGGATGTCCCTTCAAGGGGAAAAGAAGCCGGAAGTCCTGACTACAGTGTTTGCGGGCCAAGACATGGACGCGACGGATCGGACTCGTGACTACATCACGGGTTATCCGCCCTCGTCTCCGTCCGTTGCGCTCTTCAAGGATGGCGAGCTCGTCTATTTCATGGAGCGTCACCAGATCGAGGGGCGGAATCCGGAAGACATCGCATCGGATCTGCGAACGGCCTACGAAGAGCACTGCTGATGCGGTAACGAGCCGGCCAACTGGTCTGGCCGAGACGGAGTCCGATGAAAAATCGGGCTCCGTCTTTTTTCATAGGGTGACCCCGTGCGGATGAGCCTCGAACGTTCGACTGCAACTTTTTCGGTCGACAACCCGTCAGATGTTTTGGAGGTGGGAATCCTTGTGGGAATCCTGCCGCGGGTCTTCAGACATTCGGAGGTCGAATGTACGCACTGCACGGAGCCAGGGTGCCCTGTGACCACTTTGTGAGGATGATGATGAAGGGGATGTACCGAGTGGCTCTGATGCTGGGCCTGGTGGCAGCAAGCGCGTTGAACGTGGAGGCTGCCGAGTACCAGGGATCCGATGAGATTACGACCGGGGTCTACGTCATGAACGACCACCTCGCGGACGTTCGCGTCTGAGCGGAGGATGCCGAGGATCGCTTGCACAACCTCGGCCGTGTCGCGCGTGGTGATCTGCGCACCTTTGAGGTGCCACAGGATCTCGCCGACGACGAGTTCCGGATCAAAGTGTACCCGAGCACGCCCGTGTGGTCGCCGATCTTTGATGTTTTCAGAGTGAAGACGAACCCACTCGTGGCGGAGCGCGACCATCAGGTCCACGTCTAGCTCAAGGCTGACCTTTCTCAGTCAATCGTCGAGATCGAGCGGATCTGACCGACCCTCGGATGACATAGCGCCGAAGGATCGCGCAGAACGACCCCGCGCATGATGCGGGCAGAAAGAATGAGCTGCGGGGGCTGATGCTCCCCCGGCCCCGTTTCTATCTGAGCGTGATCGCGATCACCGCTCTTCAGCGTCCTCGGATTCGTTCTCTCTGGCGCCCGGCAATCTCGACGAGGCGGCGAAGCTCCTGAATTGGCTGATCGGAGTCGTCGACCTGAAGACGCATAACGACATCGTTGTTCAGCCAGACGCCACCGTCTTCCTTCACGATCAGGATGGCTGCCGATTGCATGCCGCGGGTGTCGCCACCCGCCGCCTGACCTGCCTCCAGTGCGGCGAGGAGACGGAACGAGATATGTCCCTCCGTCGCCTCGAAAGCCTCGACCATACCATCGACCACAGCAGGTCCTGCGAGGATGTTGCCCTGTGCTGATACGTGCTGACCCACTCGGTGTCCGGCCCAGTCGCTGGCGCGCGGCCCAGTGTGAGTCGCGACGTTGCCATGAGCATCCATGACCGAGAACTGACGTCCGTCGATCGTCCACCGCTCGGGGCGAGGATTAGGGTCGTCGCGCAGGATCGTCTCCACCACCTCGGTCGGCGCCATGCCCGTGCGAAGAAGCTTGAGCCCCTGGGGGCCGTAGCTTACGTCGACAATCGCCTGGGTTGTGACCACGCCCACGTTTGCTTCAGCCCAGAGCACCCCGTTACCGACCGAGAAGACCCGTGACTGAACGGCCCCACCAATCTCACCGGTCTCGGGGTCGTACCCGAGGATCGAGAACGTCGCGACGGGTGGCCAAGGCGTTGCGTCGAGCTCGGCCACTTCGGTGTCGACTGCGAGAGCTGCGACGGGTGCGGGCGCTTCCTGCTCCGGCCGCATCTGTGACCAGCCGGCCGTCGCGACCCCTGCGACGGTGAGGACCCAAACGGCCCAGGCTCGACGCATCAGCGGTACTCTTCTCTCACCGGAGAGAAGACATCGAGAATGTGACAGTCTGTATGTGCCATGCCGCTATGCACGGCGCCACCCGGTATCACCAGGACCTCACCGGTTTCCAGGCGATGTGTCTCTCCATCCACAACGAGTTCATAGGTGCCCTGAAGCAGGTTCACGATCTGCTCATGCGGGTGGCTATGCTCGGGAAGCTGTGATCCCTCTTCGATCTCCCAGTACACGTGCGTCGTGTGCTCGGAGTGGACGAACCGACCTCGATGGCCGGGAATGAGTTCGCGTTGTTCTACGGACGCGAGGCGGTATCGGTCGGCCATCAGAAGTCCTCCATGACAGGGCGGGTGGCAGCGAAGCGTTCAAGGATCTTGATGGTCATGGCCACGCCACGACGTACGTTCTGCTCGGTGACGCGCTCGTCGTTGCCGTGCACGCCGCCGGCATCCTCGGCGGGGGTTGCCGTCGCCGAATATCCGTACGCGGTGATGTCCAGATCGCGAAAGAAATGACTGTCGGTGAATCCACCCACGACCTGCGGAACGAAGCCTGCGTCAGGAAATTCCTCAAGTGTCACATCGCGGACGGTACGGAAGAGGTCCGTATCGGTCGAGGACACCGCCGGGGTGAAGCCCATGAGGACCTCGACATCGATTTCGGATCCGAGCACCGACCGAACCTCTGCGAGCCATGAGTCCGGATCCTGATCTGGCAGCAGTCTGCAATCGATCTCCGCCGCGACTTCGGGCGAGACGACGTTGATCTTGTTGCTGCCTTCGAAGCGGGTAATCGAGCACGTATTTCGAGTCAGGGCATGGAGGCCGGGATCGTAGATCTGCAGCTCTCGCATTACGCCACTGTCGCTCACATGGGATGCCATGTCGGAAAAGCGGCTACGCCACGGTTCAGCGTGCCGGTCCGCGATCCCGCTCAGGTGCACGTGCACCGCAGGAATCACACGCGGTTCGAACTGATGGAGGCGGAAGCGCTCCAGTGCAGCGATCATCTCCGTCGAGGCGTAGCTGACCAGTGGGCGGGAGCCATGGCCCGGCTCACCCGTTGCCGTGAGGCGCAGCCAGTACGGAACCTTCTGCGTCACCTCGAGACCGAAGTTCACCGTCCCGTCGACGTCGGATCCACCTCCGCCCTCGTTCAACAGGAAGCCGATGTTCTCGAAAATCTCTGGCTTCTGTTCGACCAGCCAGCCCGCACCGAAGAAGCCTCCGGCTTCCTCGTCGGCGGTAGCCATGAAGACGACGTCCCGGTTCAGCGGGGTCTCCGTTCGGGCCAGAGCGAGAAAGGTTGCCAGGTGCAGAATCCCGCTCGTCTTCGTATCGAGCGCGCCACGGCCATAGACGTAGCCGTCACGGAGTTCTCCGGAGAGCGGATCGGTCGTCCAGAAGCGCTCATCTGCAGGAACGACGTCGATGTGATGCAGCAGCAAGATGCCGGGCTCGTCCCCTCCCTTGAGTCGTGCCCAGATGTTGCCGCGACCTGGTGCGGACTCCGCCATCTCGTATTCGATGCCCTCGGCTTCGAAGATCCGGGCGAAGAATTCCGCACCCGCGGTTTCGTTGCCCGGCGGGTTGATCGTGTTGATCCCGATGTACTCTTGGAGCCAGGCGACGGCCTCGTCCTGGAGAGACTCCAGGTCGAGTTGGGCGTGTACCGACGTGGGGAAGGTCGCGGTCGCAACGAGGACAGCCGCGACCGGTGCGAAGAAGATCTGGCGAAGAGAGGTCAGTCTTGGCATTTGTGCTTGATCCGTAGGGGGGCCGGACAAGAGGGGACGCCAAGTTGCAGGGCGCCTTCCGCCGGGGCAATCGTGGTCTACTGTCTGGGTCTGAAGTTCGATTCGAAGAGCAATCTGACATTGGGGTCCAGGGTGACACCGGTGGGTTCGGTCTCAACCGGGATCACGAAACGGTGGAAGCGCGCATCGACCGCGACCTGCTCGACGATGGCGGGGAGCGCAGCACCGTCGAAGTGGACTCCGATCTCCAGAGGAAGCTCAAATGTGGGGCCGGCCGACTGGGTCTGGTTGATTTCGATTCGAATAGCTCGGGCGGTCGAGTCGTACTCCCACCACCCCTCGAGACGAGGATTGCCGCCGCTGTAGAGCCATTGCTGGAAGAACAATGTGAGGTCGAGGCCGGAGGCCTGTTCCATCACGGTTCTGAAGTCATCCGTCGTCGCGTTGCCGTTCATGTATTGCGCATAATAGACGCGGATGCCGTCCCAGAAGGCCTCGTCACCCATGTGGTTCCGAAGCATGTGGAGGATCCAAGATCCTTTCTGATACGTGGCACCGCTCGTGACACGTCCCATGTCAGCGAGATCGTCATGAACGATGCGGTATTCGGGATCGTTCTCGTACTGGGTGAAGACCCGGTCCGCTGAATTGCGCAGCCCCGCGACGAATTCGTCCCGTCCGTACGCGTGCTCGATGAAGAGGAGGGTGAAATACGTCGCGAAGCCTTCGCTCAACCACACGTCATCCCAGTCCGATGCGCTCACGGCGTTGCCGAACCACTGATGCGCTACTTCGTGGATGATGACGTTTCGCCATCGTACGCTGCGCTCACCCGTCACTGAGGTTTCGTGATACATGATGGCGCTTGCGGCTTCCATTCCGCCGCCCGTCACCGGTGACGTGATGTTCGCGAGCTTTTCGTACGCGTATGGCCCGACGTACTCGTCGTAGAACTCCATAGCCGCCTTGGTCGGCACGGCAAAATCGTAGAAGCCCGCGTCGCGATCCTGCTGGTACACCCAGGTCTGGATCGCTCGTCCATCGAAATCGTCGACCTGCTGAACCGCGAACTCTGCCACGCCCAGGACGTACAGCCATGTCGCGATGGGCACGGAGTTCTTCCAATGTGACATCCGGGTTCCGTCCCCTCGATCGGTCTGTTCGATCAGGAGCCCGTTGGACACGACCTGATAGTGTGCGGGGGCCGTGACCAGCATCTCGTTCATCGATTTGTCATACGGATGATCGATCGTGGGCAGCCAGTTCCGCGCACGATTAGGCCAATTATCACTGAAGAATGTCCGGTCTCCGTACGCGTTCGGCCCTGGCACCAGGCCGGCTGCCGGAATACCCGAGTACTCGATGACGACGTCGCGCCGCAGGCCCGCGCGGCCGGCCTCGGTGAGGTTGATGGTGAGCACGTCGTCCTCGTGCACCCAGACGAGGCCAACGCCTCCCGATGAGACGCCATGCACAGTCATGCCGCTTCCGCCGTCGCCGACCTCGGTCAGATCAAGAGCGAGCTCTGTCACCCCGTTGTTGGTGAATCGCACGGATACTGTGGTGCGACCGACCAGAACGTCCGTCTCGTCCGAGAGTGTCAGCTCGAACCGGTAGTTCTCGACATCGATGCCGATACGACGGGGGTAGTCGTCGAGGACCACGGCGTGAGTATTCGGCTCAGCGCCTCCAAGAAAAAACAAAGTCGCCAGTAGTAATGAACGCATGGGGTAGTCGTCGAAGTGACCGTGAAAGGTCTCGCAACATGGACCGAGGGGGTCGTGCCCGCCAACCGCTCGAGGTCCGACTGCTTGAGGGTTGCCCGGCATGGCGTCCGGTGGGTGATGGGTATGCTCACCCTCTCGCGTTCAACACAAGAGCGGCCACAGGTGATATACTTGCGTAGGTTAGAGTTACGTGCAGTCGGCTCCCCGCCTCGACCTCGCACTTTTCCTGAGAATCATGACCGTGCACACCGGTGAGGAATGACGGAAGAACCACAGAAGAACGAGACAGGCGCGTCGGTCCCCGAAGAGTCGGCCGAACCACGACGTGATTTCATAACGGGTGCGTCCGCGATTCTGGTTGGAGCCCTGGCCACGCTCGCACCAATCGGTGCCGCCGTTGTGGCACTAATCGACCCGATTCGCAGGGTTTCATCAGCCAGCGACATGGTGCTCGTCGCACGGCGTGCCGCCGTGCCGGAAGATGGGTCACCCCGGAAGTTCACGGTGACCGCCGACCGGAAGGATGCCTGGGCGACGTACTCCGATACGCCCGTTGGCGCGGTCTATCTCCGCAGCGTAGGAGACGAGATCCGTGCCCTGAACGTCGTGTGCCCTCATGCGGGCTGTTTCGTCGGGGTTGCTCCCGATGATTCTCGATTTGCGTGCCCCTGTCATCGCAGCAGCTTCGATCTCGATGGCGTCGTGAATGATCCAGCGAGTCCGAGTCCACGCGACATGGATGCGCTCGAGGTCGAGGTCCGTAACGGGGACGAAGTCTGGGTCCGGTTCCAGAATTTCCTGCCTGGTCGTGAAGAAAAGACGCCCGTCTGATGAGAGATCTTCTCGGCTGGCTCGACCACCGCACAGGATACCGCGGGCTCCTCAGAAGTGTGCTCTACGAGCGCATTCCGGGTGGCGCCCGCTGGAGGTACATCTGGGGCAGCACGCTCATGTTCGCGATGGTGGTGCAGCTGATCACTGGCGTTGTGCTCTGGTCCGCCTACAGCGCGAATGCCCAGGGTGCGTGGGAAAGCGTCTGGTTCATTCAAAACCAGATGGCGGGTGGATGGCTGCTTCGCGGGATCCACCACTACATGGCCCAGGTCACGATCGTGCTTCTGGTGCTGCACATGATGCAGGTGCTGATCGACGAAGCATATCGAGCGCCGCGCGAGGTCAACTTCTGGTTCGGGCTCATCCTGCTTCAGCTCGTGCTGGGCCTCTCGCTCACGGGATACCTGCTGCCCTGGGACCAGAAGGGTTTCTGGGCTACCAAGGTCGCAACGAGTATCGCGTCGATGACGCCGGTCGTTGGTCCGTCGCTTCAACAGCTGCTCGTGGGGGGCACGGAGTACGGCCACCTCACACTGACGAGGTTCTTCGTTCTTCACGCGGGCGTGCTGCCTGCGGCTGTGGTGCTTCTCATTGTCGGGCACATCTACCTGTTCCGTCGCCACGGGGTGACGGTGCCGAAGAGCGCAAAGCCGAAGGAGGACGGGTACTTCTGGCCGGAGCAGGTGCTCAAGGACAGCGTCGCTTCCCTGATCGTCATGGCAACCGTGCTCGGTCTCGTGCTGTGGAGCGGTGGGGCCCATCTGGGCGCACCCGCAGACCCCGCTGAGCCGTACGCCGCCGCCCGTCCTGAGTGGTACTTCCTCTTCCTCTTTCAGTGGCTGAAGTACTTCCCAGCCGGCTGGGAGGTCGTGGGCGCGCAGGTAATCCCGGGTCTTGTGCTGGCCCTTGTCGCTGCGATGCCGCTCATCGGGCAATGGAAGTATGGCCACCGCTTCAACTTGGGTGTCGGAGCCGCCCTGCTGGGGGGCATCGCGATGCTCACCTGGCAGGCTCGAGTCGAGGATGCGGCTGATCTGGATTTCATCTTAGCCAAGGCAGAGGCTGATGCTTTAGCGGAGCGAGCCAGCGATCTCGCCGCGTTGCCCCAGGGAATCCCCATTACGGGGGGCCTCGTCATGCTTCGGGCTGACCCACTCACCCAGGGCCCGAGGATCTTCGAAGCGAACTGTTCGCAATGCCACCGCTTCGACGGTCACGACGGTCTGGGGGGGCAGCCGGACGACGCACCGTCCGCGTCAGACCTCGCGGGCTTCGGAAGCCGTGAATGGCTCGCGGGATTGCTCGACCCCGATCAGGTCGCTACGGAGACCTACTTCGGAGCGACGGCGCATGCGCGTGGGCGGATGGTCCGTTTTGTCCAGCGGGGCGTTGCTGGCTTCACCCCAGAGGTCCGAGCCGATCTCGAGAAGGTCATCATGGCCGTATCGGCTGAAGCGGCCCTGCCCGGTCAGGCGTCAGTAGACGCAGATCACGCGGCGGAGATCGTGGAGGGGCGACAGTTGTTCAGCAGTGAGGCTATCGACTGCGCACGCTGCCACACATTCCGTGATATATCTGACGGTGATGTAGGCCCTGTGCTGACCGGTTGGGGCTCACGTGAGTGGGTGCTCGGGATGCTTCACGATCCGTCTAGCGAGGCATACTACGGCGAAGACAACGATCGGATGCCATTATTTGGTGTCGACGAGCTTCTCACCGATGCGGAGATGGGCTTGGTGGCAGACTGGCTCCGGGGCGACTGGGCAGGCCAGCGCACCCCGGAACCGTAGTCCACTTGGCAGCGACGCTCTAGTTGTTCAGAGCGCCCTCGACGATCCACGCCTTGATGACCTCGAGCTCTGCTTCGGGCATTGGGTCGGAGTCCTCGGGCATGTCCCCGGACGCGATCATGTCGATGATCAGGCTTGCGTCCGCGTCACCTACTTCGACGATCGTGCCGTAGTCCGATCCGGCCATGACACCTTCGTACGTGTCCAGCTTCAGCCCGAGCTCGGCGCTTGCCTCACTGTGGCACTCCCAGCAGTGCTTTTCGAGGATTGGCATGACCTCATTACCGAAGCTGACTTCTCTGGAAGCATCGATAGCGACGGTGTTCGTATCGGCCGGAGTGGTCCTGGCGGACTGCATGGCCAGGCCAATACCAGCGGAGACGGCCAGAGCAGCGATCAAGTCGGAGCGGAGGAGCATGGAGCGTATCCCTTCGGCGGTTGAACGTCCGCCATTCATGTCTTGTGAACTCCGGTTTCTACCGACCTTGATCCGGTGCTGTTCCACGGATCAGGCCTGTCCGGAGGCGAACAGGTCCGTCGATATGTAGCCTTCGGGGAAGCTTGGCAAGACCGCCACGATGGTCATTGTGCCTGCCCCGTCACGCGTTCCGGCCTCCCGAGCTCGGCAGCAAACCCGGTCAGCCGCCTCTCAATCTGCGCCGCTGCTCTCTGCGCAGCTGTTTCCGACGACGACGGCTGGCGCGAGCCGACTCGCCCGCGTGGCGTGTAGTGACCTCTACGCCGCCCATGCAGGCCACGCCGGTGACCCGCAGTGTTGGCGCGGCAGGATCGTGGACCGTGGACTCGTCTGTCTGTTGATCGAAGCCACCCAGCAGGGCGATCCCGCTCACCTCCACATTGATTCCGGGAGGCACGATCACATCCGTGCCACCCAAAGCGGAGAAGACTCGAAGTTCCGTGACTCCAGGACCGAATACGGCTTCCCGAAAGTCGATCTCTGCCCCGCCCATGAGCGTGATGCACGTGTTCTTCCTTGCCGGCTGCCATCGACCTTGTCGATGTGCGCCGCCCAGCACCGCCACGGTGAATGCGCTGTCCTTCACGTGAGAAGCTGCGGTTACGAGGTAGCCCGGCCCGGGTGCTGGAGTGGTCTGGTGTTCGGATACCGCGGGCAGGTTCACGCTACCGGGCAGATCGTGCAGGAGCGCTTCGATTTCATTGATCGTGCTGGCCGCATGCGCCGCTCCGACGCGCCGCTCGAACTCGTCCACGTTCACGACGTCGTTCGCGAAGAGCTCCATCAGCGCATCGATGGTCACTTCCCGCGTGTGCTTCAGCGGGGATCTTCCCCCCTCTGTCCCCTCGGCCATCGTGGGCTGCTCCGGTTCGAGTCACTGCGATGGCCAGAATCTACAGTGTCGAGGGCACGACCCGGTACCGATTCCATCAGGACGCACGTGGAATACGGAGCCCGGTAGCGTAATTATCATCAGCCCTTCATTTTATCCGACCGTTTCTGAGCCATGTAAGGAGCCCGTCCATGCGGTCACACATATCAAGAACTACCCTGGTCTTTGCCCTCGCTCTTGCATTTGGCATAGCCGGGTGCGCGTCGAGCGGTGGCAGCAGCAGCCGTCCTGCCGGGTCGTCGTCGACACGGATTGTCAGAGCTGAGCTGGCGACCCTGCCTGATATGGATGCCTTTCTCGCGATCGAACGTCTCCGCCCTCGTTGGCTTCAGTCCCGCAGTGGTGACATCGTGCAGCTCTATATCGACGGGTCTCGCCGCAGCAACGTCAGAGACCTGCAGACGCTCCGCATCGGTGAGGTCGAGCAGATGGAGTACATGAGCTCGAATGACGCGACGACACGCTATGGAACCGGCCATGCCGGTGGTGCGGTTCTCGTTACGTCTCGACGCTAGGCACGCCGAGCGATATAGATAGGGCGTCGGGCCGTTGTTCATGACGGTCCGACGCCCAGCGTTTCTACCTGGGGTACCTGGCGTCTATGCGACCAGGTCGCGTGCGAATTTCTCGAGCACATTCGTGCATGTTGTGATCTCCCGGAGATCGACCCACTCGTCATCCGTGTGTGCCTGCTCGATGCTTCCGGGGCCATAGCAGACAGCTGGAATTCCTGCCTGATTCAGGAATGCGGCGTCGACCCATGCGGTCATGCCCTCGATGACCTGCTCGACGTCGAAGGCGTTTCCTGCTTCGAGCAAGCCCTGAACCAGCGGGTGTCCGGACGCGACTTCCGTCCCGGGCCGTTCGAGGGTCATCTCGAGTGATGCCGAGGCGGTTGGGTGTGCCTGGAGCATGTCGTCGAGCACCGACTGAAATTCGGCCACTACCGTGCTGGGTCTCTCTCCAGGCATCGTACGTCGCTCGAGCAGAAGTTCACACTCGTCAGGATAGACCGACTCAGCGCTTCCGCCCCGGATGATGCCTGCGTGGAACGACCCGTAGTTCAGTAATGGGTGGGCCGGCCGTGACCTGAGTTCCTGGGCGTAGCTGTCGAGTGCGGCCAGGTAGAGTGCCGCATGCCGGATCGCATCGACGCCGATGTCCGGGCGGGATCCGTGAGCCGCGAGCCCTTTGAAGAGGGCCTGGATCCAGACGAAACCTTTGTGTGCCGGCATGACGCGAAGGCTGGTCGGCTCGCACACGACGGCGAGGTCCGCCTCTATGCCGGAGTCCGAGACAAGGTCGGCCATTCCGACGCTCGCGTGCTCCTCGTCGGACGTCAGCGCAACGATGAGGCTCGGCCGGGGTCCAACGGCGGAGAGCCGATGCGCTGCTGCCAGAATTGCAGCATCACCGGCTTTCATGTCGCAGGAGCCTCGACCGTACATCCGGTCGCCGTCGATTCGCCCTGCGAACGGATCGATTGTCATCCCAGCCACGCCGACGGTATCGAGGTGGCCGTTCAGCAGGAGTGTCGGACCGGTTCCGTCGAGTCGGCCTACGACGTTGGGACGGCCCGGTGCGGGCTCCGTGAGCGACGTATCGAATCCCCAATCCTCGAGCAGCTCCGCACACGCGCTTGCGATTTCGGTCTCTCCCGCTCCGCCGTCCTCGAGCACCGGGTTCACCGACGGGATGGAGACGAGCCAGTGGGTCAGGGCTACGGGATCTCCTCGACGGACATCCTCAGCGAATTGAGGCGTACCTGTGTCCATGTTCATGTATGCCAGGGTGAAACCAGAGACAGTCTCGATAGTACACCACACAGGGTGTGCGCGCGTCGATGCTGGGTACACCACGGCTCTGTTTTCATCCGGAGAAAGCGTCATGAAGAAGTTCGCGATCGGGCTGTTGAGTGCAGCCGCTCTCGCGACGACGATCCTCCTGGTGCGCCAGCAGAAAGAGGACACTGAGCTCCCGCGCCTGATTCCGGCCGGCGAGACTCAGTCCACGATCTCACTGGAGCGCATCCGGGAGCTTGGCCTATAGGGCGCTACGTCGTCTGAGAAAAAAGAGCGGCGGAGGCCATATTGCCTTCGCCGCTCTTTGCTTATCCGGGTTCCCCGCCCGATCGGTCCTACTCGAAGTGGTCCGCGTTCTTCTTCGTGAAGTTCGTCCACTCGTTCGGCACGTCCGTGTCTGGGAAGATCGCCTGAACCGGGCACTCCGGCTCACAGGCACCGCAGTCGATGCACTCGTCCGGATGGATGTAGAACTGATCCTCACCTTCGTAGATGCAGTCGACGGGGCACACCTCGACGCAACTGGCGTCTTTCGTCTCGATGCAGGGCTCGGCGATGATATACGTCATGGATCCAACGTGTCCGGATGAGGTCGGCAGGCGCCAAGAAGCTGTACAGTTGCGTCGAGGCGGGCAACCTGTTCAGGCTTGGTGGTGGGAACGACGTCTGGGCTACCTACGCGCGCGGCAACTGACCGGACCTGCGGTCAAGTAACCCGCGGGCCAGCTCACAGCCGTTTCGCGAAGGTCCGAAACCAATGGGCGTAACGTTTCCCGAGCGTCGGGTGGACTCTCGCTGCAAAGGGGAGCCATGCCGCGGCGACCTCGACATGGGTGTCGGCCCAGTGGTCAATGAGGTCTTCCCGCAGGTGGAGGTGTCGCAGGTGGTCCAGGCGTTCGGCCAGGGCTGCCAGCGCGAGCCCCGGCCCGAGAAGGAGCAGTCGTTCCACAAGACGTTCACTGCCCGGCATCGGGATGCTCTGAAGTGTCTGCCACGCGCTCGCGCCAACGACCTTCTGGATCTGCCCGGGAGGAGGCTGCAGCACCAGGTCGACCGACTCGTGGAGTGCAGCGATGATGAGCACGATCGGGTCGACGCGCTCGACGTCATGCAGGAGGATCAGTGCTGAACGGCCCGGGTGTAACCAGGCCGGGTGATGGTCATCTTCGAGCGTTGCGATGCGGGTCTGCATGGCCAGAGCGAAGACGCGCACGACGGTGTCCTGTTCCTCGGTGGCTGCCCCTCGGGCGCGGAGGGCGGCACGCACCGAGCGAGCCATCTGCTCCGCCCGACCCGTCAGGGCTTGAGGTTCTTCTCCCACTCGACGTCGCCTTTTCCGTGTCGATGGTTCTCGAGTCGGGCCAGCGTGAAGAGGAGGTCGGACAGCCGATTCAGATACATGAGTATGTCCGTACTCACCTCCTCCGTGGCGGCGAGCTGGACGACTATGCGTTCAGCTCTTCTGCATACTGTGCGCGCGACATGAAGCGCGGCCGCACCCGGACAGCCACCCGGCAGGACAAAGGCTCGCAGCTCGGATAGCTCGGCGTCGGCCATGTCCATCCACGTCTCCATCTCGCCAATACGCTGGATCGGAAGGGATGGTACGTTCGGCCGAGTGCGGCCGTCGTGGGCGGGCGGGGTCGCGAGGTCTGACCCGAGGGTGAAAAGGTCGTGCTGGAGTAACCCGAGTCGTGCCTGGACGTCAGGGTCGACAGACTGCGTTGCGGCCCATCCGATCGAGGCGTTGAGCTCGTCGACAGTTCCGTATGCGGCCACTCGGAGATGGTCCTTCCCGACTCGCCCGCCGCCGAACAGTGCCGTTTCGCCGGCGTCGCCGGTTCTCGTATAGATCTTCACGTCAACGGAGCTTGGTCAACTTACGGATGCTCTGGGCTTTTTCGAGGAGCGAGATAGTCCGGTCCGCCGAGTCCTCGGGCTCAGGTCTGAGAACCTCGCGGATGTCCAAGAGGATCTCCAGCTGGAGCTGGTCGCGCTGATACTCCATGTCGAGCGCTTCCATACGCTCCGCATCGCCCGTGGTCTCCGCTGCGGCAAACGCGGCACGATACACATTCTCGAGGCTTTGAAGGACACGGTCCCTGCTGCGCATATCTTTCCTCGGATCAGATGGAGACCAGAAGCCTCGCTCCCGGTCCAGCACTGTAGTACCCCCAGACTGCTGCTCGAAGTTCTTCAAGTTTACCTTCGAAGTAGTGATCGGTATCCGGCACGCGTACCAGCGTTACATGACTGCCGAGGGGAGCTAGCGCGTGCGCCACCTGCTCCCCGGAGCCGAACTCGTCATTTTCTCCCTGGACGACCAGGATGGGCTTATCTGCCTTCGCCAGATAGCTGTAGTCGTAGCGGTCATCGAGAGCTAAGGGGAGGCCAAGCCCCAGCAGGCCGACCACCCGGGGGTCATCTGAGCCGACCGAGAGGCCGACCATGGATCCAAACGAGAAGCCTCCCACCAAGAGTGGCGAGTGCGGATACTCGGACTCCATCCAGTCCAGTGCTGCTCTCAGGTCGTCTTGTTCACCCACACCGTCATCGTGACTCCCGGTGCTGGTCCCGACTCCTCGGAAGTTGAAGCGAAGAGTGACAAGCCCGGCGTCGTTGAACCCCTGTGCCGACCGATAGACCGCCTTGGTGTGCATCGTGCCCCCATGAATCGGGTGCGGATGACACACGATTGCTGCGCCACGGATCGGCGCTTCGGGCTCTTTGATGAGAGCCTCGAGGTGACCGTGGGAAACCGGGATCTTGAGTGCGCCAAGGGCCAAGAGAATATGTCGGGCTGAGGCGGAACCTTACGTCAGACGCCGACTTACGGCTGTGGCAGGAAGCGGCGAAGAGTTATGTTCTCCCAACGAGCAGGACGGGTCAAGGCAGGAGTAAACGCCATGCACGCCTCCGAGGTCACGCCAGAGATCGCTGCGAACGCGAATGAGTTCTATTGGAGCTCTGATCGCAGCGTGAACCAGATCGCACAGAATCTCGATCTATCGAAAGGAGCGCTCTACGCAGCGCTTGTGCCCCTGCCGAGCGGCAATGGGTGTCCGTTGTGCGGTGACGAAGTGGGATGGCCCAACAGGACCGCGCGCGATCGAGATCAGTTGGCCTGCCAAACGTGTGACTGGTCTGGAAGTACAAGTCAGACTGTCACTTACACCACTGACGAACCCGAACATCACATCACGGGCGAAGCCGTCGCGCGTACGGTAGACCGCGATGAAGTGATCGTGCCCCCTGCCCCGCTGATCACGACAAGGCTGAGTACTGTTGCCGGGGGTGCCATCCTGGGTGCTGCTGTTGGACTGGCGCTCGTCCTCTGGACGCGCCGCCGCTGAGTCTGGTCGAATGACCACGTCGACACATCGCGACCCGCGACGCATCATTACGCCGGATGCCTTCGAGGTCGGAGACTATTTGATGGGCCTGCTCCTGGCATCGCCACGCCGGAGGGCGGTAGCGCTCGCGATTGACGTTGCTTTTATTGGGTTCATGACTGCAGTGATGAAGAGCTTCGGGGGAGCGGCCCCGAGCCGTATGTGGAGATCCGGGCCAGGCTCGAAGATGAAGAGAGAAAACTCCTGACAGACTTCAGTCTCTAGTCGCACCGATGGACATCCAGATCTCGCTTCCGCTGGCGTTTCTTGCTGGTTTCGTCTCCTTCCTGTCGCCGTGCATTCTACCGGTCGTACCGAGCTATCTGGCATTCGTTACAGGACTGACGCTGGGTGAGCTATCGGAGCACACGACCTCGGCTGTACGAAAGCGGGCGGTCCTGCATTCGTCGTTCTTCGTGCTGGGCTTCTCGCTCGTGTTCATGACGATGGGGCTCGTGGCGACCTCGCTCGGGACCGCAATTGCGCAGGCTCTGCCGTGGGTAAACAGGATCGGCGGGGTCGTGATGATCCTGTTCGGTCTCTTTGCGGTGGGCCTGCTTCGACTCCCGGCCCTCTACAAGGAGGTGAGAGTCCATGTCCAGTCTCAACCGGTCAGCGCTGCTGGCTCGCTCATGGTGGGTATCGCCTTTGGGGCCGGCTGGACTCCCTGCATTGGCCCTATTCTCGGCTCGATTCTGCTGTATGCGAGTCTCGAGACCACGATGACCGAGGGGACGATCCTGCTTGCCGCATACGCGCTGGGCCTCGGGATTCCGTTCATCGTGTCGTCCGTTGTGCTGAACTGGTTCCTGGCCGGGAGCGTTCGTGCGCGCTCCTGGATGCTCCCGCTGCAGCGTGTCGCCGGAACCGTGCTCATCGTGATCGGTTTACTTATGGTTACCGGTCGTTTCGCTAACATGACTGCGTTCCTCGCTGGAATGGGTCAGCTGATCAACCTGGAACTCTGATGAACGCAGGACTCAGAACGATTCTCATGGTTGCCCTGATGGTGGTGGCCGCCTGTGGGTCGCCTGACGCCGAAGGCGAAGGGACCGAGGACCTCACTCGTAGCCTCCTCGCACAGCCGGCGGGCGATGGTAGCTCGACCCCTCTGGTTGTCGACGAGGTCATGGCGTCGCAGGGCCCGCGGGTATCCGTGGCGGAGCTAGGCTTCAATCGTGGCGACACGACAGCCCTCGTGAAGGTCGTCGAGATGTCCGACTACGGATGCGGATACTGCCGACAGTTCCACGAGGAGTCCTTCGGGCCGATCCGGGAGGAGTTCATCGCGACCGGAATGGTCGAGTGGAAGTTTGTGCCGTACATCACGGGCATGTTCGAAAACTCGCTCGTGGTAACCGAGGCGGCCGAGTGTACGTATGCGCAGAGCCCCGAGGCGTTCGAGACCCTCAATGCGCGCCTGTGGGCTGATCAGTCGGAATGGAAAGGCAGTTCGGATCCCGAGTCTGTCGTGCACGCCTGGGTGAGCGGACTTGGCATCGACATGGCAGCGTTCGACGCCTGCCAGGACTCAGACGAGCGGATCGGGCGTGTGGCGTCTGCAACCACGCTCGCTGGGCAAATCGGGGTGCGTGGTACACCGACATTCGTGGTCCTCGGATGGCCTCCACTTCAGGGAGCCCTGCCGCTGCAGATGTTTCGGGACGTGCTGACCGCAGCGCACACTCAGCTTGAGCAGCTTCAGGAGGCTTCCGGAGAGCCGGGGACGCCCTAGGAGCTTCATCCTCGAGGACCCGGGGGTTCAGGTCTACCTCGCGGAGCGTCCCGAACATCTGAAGGAGCTGACGGCGTTCGCGGGCTCGATTTATGGAGCACATTTCGAGGCCCGGAAGCCCTAGCGAACCGACCGGGCATACTTGCCTGCAGCGAAGCTGTGGCCTATCCGTGGTCGCTTCCTCACTTGCGTGGGGTCTTTCTGAACGGTGGTCTCACGCACTGATCTGCTCGTGCACATGCCGTTGGATCATACCCGAACCACCATGCCGAGCCGAGGTCGCCTTGTCTCAGCCCTGAGCGCTGGCCTGCTCTTGTTGGGAGGTGCTCAGGGGTGTCACGACACGACGCCGGCGGCATGGCTGGAGGAGGCCATACCTGTGCCTCGCATTTTCGGAGCTGGCGTGATTTCGACCGGCTTGAGGGAGTACGGGATCACGTTCAGTCCCGACGCACGCGAAGCATATTTCACTCGACGAGCGAGACGGGGCCCTGCTCAGATCTTTGAGTCCCGATTCGTCGATGGTATCTGGACCGAGCCCACGCTTGTCGCGTTTTCCAGCGATTACGATCAGGCACCTCATATCTCCTCTGACGGCCGTGTGATGGTGTTCACATCCCGCCGACTGATGCCTGGTTCCGGGGATCGAAGTGACAACCTCTGGACCAGCGTCCGGGCTGACGCCCGATGGGGCTCGCCCACACCACTGTCTGGGCTCGTCAATGAACCGAGCGCGGAAGAGGATGGCTTCAGGACCGGTTCGGAAGTCGGTCCCGAGCTCCTTCCTGACGGATCGATCCTGTTCTGGTCTCGACGTGATCCGGACTGGGGCGCCGATATCTACCGGGCCGAACGTCTGCCAGATCAGACGTTCGGCCCGCCCACGCCCCTTCGTATCAACTCTACCGGCGAGGAAACGAACGTGGCCATGTCACCGGATGGCCAATACCTGATTCTGGAGGCCTACCGTGATGCCTCCGCGCCCGGTGGTCAGGACCTCTACGTATCACGTCGAAATGCGTATGGTTGGGATGTGCCCTTGCTGCTTCCAGGGCCCTTCAACTCCCCTGCCAACGACGGGTACCCGAGCTTTTCACCCGACGGACGGTTCTTCTTTTTCGCAAGCGATCGGGACCAGCCGGGTGGCTATTACGACATCTGGTACGTGAATGCCGATTCCCTGAACCTGGACGAACTGACGGGAAGCCCATGACTGACCCGCAGAGCCACGGGAGGCGGGTCCGATCTGCCAACCCGCGCTCGACCACCGGCAGGCGCGGCTGAGGAGTCTTTCGTGGATGCTCAGCTCAGCGGAGCGTTCAGCGAATGGCGCCCGCCGCCTGCAGTCGCACACGCAGATCCTCGACGCGCGCGGCATTCACGCCCATGTCCCCTCGTCCGACACGAGACGCCGACCGGATGATGACCTCGTTGTCGAATGAGATCCCGATCTCCAGATCATCCACGAAGCGCAAGATCCGACTGGTCACCTCGGCGTGAAGGTAGTCTCCGTCCTGAGCGATGATCTTCGTGCGTGGGGTAGCCTCGACAACCGAGCTGATCAGTTCCATCAGCTCGCCCCGGGGGACTCGCGTATCCGCGAACATGCCTTTCGTACCGTCGGGATGTCTAATCCCGGTGTGCACGCAGTTCGGTGAGGAGGGGCATGGGGCCAGCGTACCGTTTGCAATGCCCAGCCTGTGATTCGGGCCACCCCAGCAGCCAGCCATCAGTGCGACCCCAATCAGTAGAGTGAGCGAGCGAGTAGTAGGGGACATGATCTCCAGGGAGTGAAGCCGCTGAGGTCTATCAGCGCGTGTAGATGGCGACTGCACCATTTCCGGCAGCAGAGCCGTACTGGAACTGAGCATCGATGGGACTCAGGATTTCGATCCGATCGATGATGTTCGGATCGAGATCTTGCAGGAATTGTTCGGGGAAGGGGATCAATACGTCATTGAGGGTCACCGCAGCAGGTGTACACCCCTCGCCGCCGGAGCGACGGCTGACCTCGATACACAACGCCGGTACCGTCACACCCGTGATCTGGTCGACCTGATACACGTTGCGGATTCGCAGCCCCGGCGTGTTCATGTTTCGAAGAAGATCCTCAGTGGCCGCCACCCGGGGTAGGAGTACCTCAATCTCTTCACGGGTCAGGAAGTCAGAGCGCTTCGCGTCGCCAGCGAGGCTGGTGCGTCCGAACCGGGTCCTTGCTGTTACGACCAGGCCCTCCACCTCGAGCGCCTCCGTCGCCATGCGAACCTCGATGTCCACGGTCTCCTCGCTGAAGATCGTGACTGAGTCGGTGCGCTCTGCGAAAGTCAGGTGGTCGGTGGTGACCAGATGGCGACCCGGGGGCAGGTCATCGAGAATGAAGCGCCCGGTAATGTCGGTGAGCGTCGAGCTGTTTGTACCGGCAACTGACACCACAGCGCCCGACACCGCATCGTCCGTCACATAGTCCCGCACGTACCCGGAGAGCGTCCCCTCGGCCGACATCATGAGCATCAGGTCCTGAAGCCTTGCCGTCCCCGCCGGCATATAGAGCTCGACGGTGCGACCAGCACTGGCCCCGAACTCAGCCTGGAGCTTGATGTCCATGTCGCCTCGGACGGAGCACAACCGGAAGTACCCCGAGTCGTCCGTCCGCACCTCGACCGCCCGCAGTCCCGGTATCCGGCTGATCGGCTCCGCTGTCACGATCGCCCGAGGCATCGGCACTCCCGTGATCGAATCTGTCACGAAGCCCGCGATCGCCGCGGAACCCGGGGCTGGCTGTTCTGCCATGCACCATCCCGCCAGCAGTGTCTCCTCGGACGGCACCGCGAGGATGGCATTCGCTGTGACCCCACCGCTCAGATTCACCTGGCGAGGAGGTGCGCTGACGCCCAGCTCCTGCAGGCGCGGATGGAAGAACGAAACCCAGTACTGCCCCTCCGGCACGTCACGGAGCAGGAACCGACCACTCTCATCGGTCGTTCCGAGAGCGCTCGTACCCATGACGGCCACTCGGGCGCCAACGAGAGGAGTCATTGCCGTACTGTCAAACACCAAGCCAGCCAGCGCCGCTGTCGGTTGGTCCTGTCCAGACACCGCGGATCCGGCACATGCAATGGCTGCTACCGCAAAGCCTGCCACCCGTAGTGCTGTCCGTGTCCTGAGTGCCGCCCGTGTCTTGTCCGACTTGTTACTCATGTGTGTCACTCAAATCCCGCGTACCAGTCTGCACCTGTGATTGGAATCACTGCGTCAGATGATACGTCGTGCCGTTCGGATTGTTGCCGCGCGGCCTATGCCGGCGCGGAGCCCTTCAAGATACGAGAGAGCTTCACACGGAACAGGTTGATGTAATTCTGGCTCAGCCCCACACCTCGAAGAAGTCGACGCCTCCGGGCCCGGTAGCCTCCGCGGGGTCTCCGGTGAGATAGGCGAGCAGCATGATCCTGCACTCCTCGATCACCACGTCACGGTGGATTCGGTCATCGGTCGCCCTGAACTCCGCGTCCACTACGCCGAGGACGGCGCGTAGCCCGATCCGCACCGCCAGCTCTGGATCCTGGTGCGCGATCTCGGCACGGTGCTCCAGGGTCAATCGACCCAGCCCTGCGAGGAGCTCGCTGCGAAACGCCTCGTACGCGTCGCTCTGTCGACCGGACGCCCAGTCGAGCGCCTTGAGATACGCCGAACGGGACCGCTGCGCATCGGCGAGAAGACCTACCGAGCCCTCCACGACCTCAGCGAGTTCGAGAGTAGACCAGTCGCGAGTCTCGAGCGCGGTTTCCCAGCGTTGCAGGGCCTCGGTCCACACCCGCTCCCCGAGGTAGTCCAGAAGATCTTCTTTCCCCTCGAACCGGGCATAGAAAGACCCGACCGAAGAGTTCGCTTTCGCGACCACCTTGTGGACCGTCAGTCCGCTGAGGCCCTCAGTGGCCAGCAACTCCAGGGAGGCCGCAACAATGCGCTCAAGAGTCCGCTGGGAACGAGACTGCTTTGGCGGTCGGATCTGCGCAGGTTTCGGCGCGACCATCGTGATCACCTCCTGATCTAGAATCCCATTCTAGTTCTAAGAGAAAGGCAGATCAACGGGGTGAGGCGGTGTGTCGCCACCTCACCCCGGGGTCGTGTCAGCTGAAGTCCACGCCGAAGAACAGGACGGCGATGATGATGGCCGCCACTGCAGCCGGTGCCACGAAGCGGATGAAGAACGCCCACACGTCATAGCTGAACCAGCCCGGCGTGGTGTCGTCCACCAGTTCGCCTTCGGAGGCTTCGCGGGCCATGAACCAGCCTGCGGCGATCGTGATGGCCAGTCCTCCGGTGGGGAGCATCCAGTTCGACACGAAGTGGTCGGCCATGCCGAACCAGCTGGTCTTCCCGGCGAAGAACAGGTCTCCGATGGGGCCTGGCACCGACATACTCGTAGCGAAGTCCGCCCCACCGAACGACAATGCCGCCAGGATCGTGAACACGAATACCGCGCCACCGCACATCAGCGTCGCCTTACCGCGCGCGATTCCGTGCTCATCAATGACGTATGAGGCGACGACCTCGAGCAACGACATCGTCGACGTCAACGCTGCCAGCGCGACCAGCACGTAGAAGAGTGGCGCGAGGAATCGGCCGCCTGGAACGACGCCTTCCGCGAAGAAGAGCTGCGGCAACGAGATGAACAGCATGCCGACGGTTCCCGTTTCACTGACCTGATCCTGCATCCCGGCCGTGAAGATCACGGTGAACATGATGACCGTCGCCACGAGCGCGATCACGGTATCGAGGAGGACGATGATTCCGGATGCCTTCACAACCGACTGGTTCCGGGCGATGTACGACCCGTAGGTGATCATGGCGCCCATACCCAGAGATAGCGTGAAGAACGCGTGTCCGAGGGCTTCCAGGACGCTGCCGCCGTCGAGTTCACCGAAGCTGGGGCGGAAGATGAAGGCCAGAGCTTCGCCCGATCCCTCCATGGCGAACGAGACGGTGAACAAGAGGGCCAGGATCAGGAAGAGGATCGGCAGGAAGAGTCGCGCAATCTTTTCGATGCCCTTCTGCACGCCGAAGTAGACTACCGACACGGTCGCGATGCTGAAGCCGAGCGACAGGCCGAGCTGGAGTGTGCCGTTCGCGGACTGCTCTGTGAAGATCTCGCCCAGCGACGCGCCTGCGGGGAATCCTCCGACCATCCATCCCGCCGTCTTGGCGAAGAAGAACAACGACCAGCCGGCGATGACGGTGTAGTAGCTGAGCAATATGAACCCGCACAGAACGCCCCACATTCCTACGAGGCCCCACGCGGGACCCACCGCTTCCTTGAGGGCACCGACCGCACTCTTCTGAGTTTTTCGTCCGATCAGAAGCTCGGCCATCATGATCGGGAGCCCGACGGCAGCGATGCATACGAGATACACGAGAACGAATGCGCCCCCGTTGTTCTCCCACGTAATGAACGGGAATTTCCAGAGGTTTCCCAGTCCAATGGCACTTCCGGTGGCGGCCAGGATGAAGCCTGCACTGGAGGTCCAGTTTCCACGCTGCTCTGTCATGTGGTCTCCGGGTCGGTAACGGTGGCGTCTCGCAACGTGTACGTTGTCCCCTGCCGGGGGATGCGCGCCGAACATATCCGGCGGGCTGAACCTCCGACAGACACCGGTTTATCCAAGCCGCCCATGATCCCCACTGTTCGGACTGAATGGTCATGCTCCTCGTCAGCGGTCTTTTGAACTCTCGGCGTTGCCGTCCCCTCGTGGCCGTGCTCGTTGCGCTGGTTGCGGGATCCGCATGTGCGCGTGAGTCGGCTGAGACTGAATCCACATTCCGCGCAGCGCTTCTTACGTCGGGGCCGGTCAGCGATGCCGGCTGGTATGCCGGAGCGTACGATGGGCTTCTCCTCCTCGAGGACTCCCTGGGCGCGTCCGTGAGCCACCAGCAGACAGCCACGCCGGCGGAGTTCGACGAAGCCTTCATCGCGTATGCGTCATCGGGCTATGACATCATCTTCGCCCACGGCAACGAATACCAGGATGCGGCCATACGTGCTGGTGAGCAGTTCCCGGATGTGACCATCGTCGTGTCCGGTGGTGGTCGAGTCTCGGCGAACGTCGTACCCCTGATTTTCCGGCTGGAGGAGGGGAGCTACCTGGCCGGGATGGCTGCGGCCTACATGACGGCGTCCAAGGTGGTGGGCATGGTTGGAGGCGTAGCGATCCCGCCGGCGCAGGGCACCTTCGTGGCCTTCGAGTCGGGAGTCCATGTCGTCGATCCGGAGATCGAGCTGCTCGAGGTCTTCACAGGCGACTGGAATGATGTCGCAGCCGCGAAGGAGGCGACGGTCGCGCAGCTCAGCCGCGGCGCAGACGTCATCATCCACAATCTGGATGCTGCCTCCTTTGCGGTCTTCCAGGCCGTCCGTGAGGCCGTGGATGGTGGTGATGTTGCCTATGCTGTCGGCATGAACAGCGATCAGAACGCTGTCGCACCCGATGTGATTCTGGGTAGCGCGGTGATCCGGATTGCGGATGCCTTCCTTACGACGGCAAGGCTGTGGCAGGACGGGCGCGTCGGGGGCGCTCCCATCTATGCGAACACGGAACAAGAGGTCATCGACTTCGTCTTCAATCCCGTCCTCCTGGACCGCGTGCCAGCCGAGGCGGTCGACCACATCACGAGGACCAAGCAAGCGATCCGCGCCGGTGAAATCGACATCCCGCGGGTGATCTTCGTGGAGGGTGAGGGCGAAGGCCGCTAGTGTGAGCGATCCTCTCGTTCGGCTGCGTGGTGTCCAGCGGCGGTTCGGGCGCGTTCAGGCGCTTGCCGGCGCGGAACTCGATCTGCACGCGGGAGAGGTCCATGGCGTCCTTGGAGCGAATGGCGCCGGTAAGTCGACGCTCTTCAATGTTTTGGGAGGACTCCTCGCCCCGGATGCAGGCAGCCTGGAAATCGAGGGTGTTCAGACTGCTTTGGGCAGCCCCCGCGATGCATGGTCGCGTGGGATTGGACTCGTCCACCAGCACTTCACGCTGGTCCCTGCACTTTCCGTGAGGGAGAATCTCGCTCTCGGGCTTCGAGGTCGGTCGCTGACCGAGGTTGGGGGGGTCGTCGAGGCGACAATGGAGCGGACGGGGCTTCGAGTCCCGCTCGAGGCCACCGTGTCGGCAATCGGTGTCGGGGACCGTCAGCGCACCGAGATCCTCAAGACGCTCCTGCGTGACCCCAAGGTGCTTGTGCTCGATGAGCCAACCGCTGTTCTGACGCCCGAAGAGGTGGACGGACTCTTTGACTTGCTTCGGGAGTTGGCGGGGGAAGGCCGGGCGGTGGCATTGGTCGCTCACAAACTCGACGAGGTCCTCGCCGTCTCAGATCGACTGACTGTGCTCCGAGCCGGGCGGACCGTGCTGACCACGGAACGCGCGGGTGCCTCGGAGCGAGCCCTCGTCGCGGCCATGGTGGGAAGCGGCGTGGCCGATGAGATCGCGCTGGGGGTGCATCGCGCGGGCGTGAAGCGGAACGCCCCGGCGCGCGATCCATCGGCGGTTGTTGGCCGTCTCACTGGAGTGACGGGTGACCGGCTGACCAACGCCACGCTCGAGGTATGTGCAGGCGAGGTGCTGGGGGTCGCAGGGGTCGAGGGCAATGGACAACACGAGCTTGCCCTCGTTCTCGCAGGGCGTGTACGACCAGCGGTGGGCGTTGCTCAAGTCCCCGATGAGGTAGCCTTCGTTCCACAGGACAGACGCACCGAAGGCCTGGTGCCAGACTTCGACTTGACCGAGAACATCGCACTCGCGCTGAGTCGGCTGGACCGTTTCGGAGCAGGACCTCTCATGCCGTGGGATGCGCTGGAGGAGGAGGCCGAACGGATCAGGACCCGTTTTGACGTCACTGCTCCTTCCGTCGCGACACTCGCGGGGGCGCTATCTGGTGGAAACCAGCAGCGGGTCATTATCGGACGGGAGTTGGCACTCGGTGCGCAGATGCTCGTCGCCGAGAATCCGACTCGTGGACTCGACGTCGCAGCCGCGGCGTACGTGCACGGGGAGCTCGTCCGCCTGGCTGCGGCCGGGCTGGCGATTGTGCTCGTGTCTACGGATCTCGACGAGATCCTTGAACTCTCGGACCGCGTGGTGGTCATGACACGTGGGCGTATCGTCGTGGTGCCCGGGAACGAGCGGACAAGGGAAGGAGTGGGCGCGCTCATGCTGGCTGGCAGGAGTCAGACGGGATGAGTGCGGGCATCGCACCTGCGCGTGCGCGCGAAGCCGCCCTGCTGGGCCTGGGCGCCGTGACGCTCACGCTCGGAGCTGGAGCGGTCTTGCTCCTGCTGGGTGGCTATGATCCCGTTGCTGCTGGCGCGTCTATGCTGCGCGGATCGATAGGAAGCTGGAATACTTTCGTGTCCATCACTCTCGTCCGTTCCGTTCCTCTCCTTTTCGCAGGACTGGCCGTCGCGCTCGCGTTTCGAGCGGGCGTGTGGAATATCGGGGCTGAGGGACAGTTGTATGCCGGGGCGGTGGGGGGCGTGTGGGTCGCGCTGACGTTCACGGGTCTTCCGTCGCTGCTGCTGCTGCCGGCGGTGCTGCTGGCGTCGTGTCTGGCCGGTGGTCTATGGGCGCTGGTGCCTACGCTGATGAGACTCCGGCTCGGCATCGGCGAGGTCATTACGACCATCCTGATGAACTTCGTCGGGATCTATATGGCCGCCTGGATGGTGCATGGGCCGCTACAGGAACAGCGTGGCGTCTTCCCGCAGACCGATCGAATCGTCGAGGCTGCGAGACTCCCTGCGCTGATCCCGGGTACGCGGCTCCACATCGGCTTTGGACTCGCACTGGTGATTGCGGCTGTGCTCGCTGTGATGTTCCGGCGCACTCGACTCGGCTTTCAGATCCGCGCAGTAGGTGCATCCCCTCAGGCGGCTGCCGTGGCCGGACGTATTGACCCGGCACGTGTGATCTTCATCAGCTTCCTGGCCTCTGGCGCCATTGCGGGCCTGGCGGGCGGTGCAGAGGTGTCCGGGCTTACCTACGCGCTCTACGAAGACCTCTCCGATGGCTGGGGTTACACCGCAATCGCAGTGGCACTGCTCGGGGGTCTCCGCCCGGGGGGCGTCGTCGTGACGGCGATCTTCTTCGGCGCCCTGCAGGCAGGTGCCGGCGCGATGCAGCGTGATGCCGGTATTCCCGCGGCGTGGGTCGACGTTGTAGAGGCGCTGGTCATTCTTGCAGTGCTCGGGCTTGATCGGGTACGCGCGGCGCGTGCGGCCGCACCGACGGGGGAGGGTGGGGCATGAACCAGATCGAACTCACGCTCTTTCTCGAGTCGGCTGTGCGCCTGGGTATCCCACTCGCGCTCGCGGCAATAGGCGAGACCATCACCGAGCGCAGTGGTGTCATCAACATCGGGCTCGAGGGGTCGATCATTGCAGGGGCACTGGGTGGGGCCCTCGGAGCGCTGGCGTTCGAAGGAGCAGGTCTGGGTGTTCTGTCGGGTGCGATGGCGGGTCTGCTGGTTGGGCTGGTCTTCGCCGTATTTGCGATTGGTCTGGGTGCGGATCAGATCATCACAGGTACCGCGGTCACGATCGGCGGCCTCGGCATGACCGGGGCCATATACCAAGCCCGGTTCGGAGCCACTGGAACCGAGCTCTCCCTCCCCACGCTGGCCCCTGTGGCCATACCGGTCCTCTCCGAGATCCCGCTAGTGGGAAGCGCACTTTTCGCGCAGGCACCGACAGCCTATTTCGCGTATCTGATGGCTCCGATCGCCTGGTACGTGCTCTTCAAGACGGCGTGGGGCCTCGAGCTGCGCGCGACTGGAGAGGCACCGGCTGCCGCGGAGGCTGCAGGGGTGCGCGTTCGGCTGGTGCGGTTCATGGCCACGCTGTTCGGAGGCGCGATGGCGGGGATCGCAGGTGCACACCTGGCGCTCGCGCATGCCGGGACCTTTGCAGAGAACATGAGCGCCGGGAAGGGGTTTATCGCGATTGCGGTCGTCGTGCTTGGCCGCTGGAATCCATTGCTTGTGCTCTTTGCGGCGCTCTTCTTCGGCGCGGCATCGGCGCTGCAGTTCTTCTTGCAGGCACTCGGCTTCGATCTCGCGTACCAGATCTTTCTGGCCTTTCCCTACGTGCTGACGCTGGCTGCGCTCGCGGGGTGGGTCGGGAAATCGCGGGCGCCCGCGGCTCTGGCACTGCCATGGGAGCCCCATCGGTGACCCCGTGGATCGCCTGCCGTACCTTGTGACGCTGGACAGTGGGGATATGACTCAGTGGAGTGCACGATGAAGTCGTTCATGACCCGGCTCGCGGGCTCACCTGTGGCTGCCGTATTTCTGGGCGTTCTTCTGTTCGCCGCGCCCGTGGAGGCGCAACGTCTCGAGGGCACCGGGACGGTTGCTACCGGCCTTCTGCTTCGGCAGATGGACGGCGTGAAGCGGGTGCTCATGATCGCCGCGCACCCGGACGACGAAGACACCGCCCTGCTCACGACGCTCGCACGAGGGCAGGGGGCCGAGACAGCGTATCTCGCCCTGACGCGTGGAGATGGTGGTCAGAACCTTATCGGGCCAGAGCTGTGGGAGGGGCTCGGCATTGTTCGGACAGGTGAACTCTTGGCCGCACGTGAGCTCGACGGTGGGCAGCAGTTCTTCACGACGGCATTCGACTACGGGTATTCGAAGAGTGCGGCCGAGGCGCTCTCATTCTGGCCACGCGAAGAGCTTCTGTCGGAAGTGGTGTGGACAGTGCGGTCGTTTCGACCACACGTGATCGTCTCCGTGTTCAGTGGGACGCCAGCGGATGGCCACGGGCAGCACCAGGCGGCGGGGATCATGGCCCGTGAGGCCTTTGCCGCTGCGGGCGACCCCAGGCGGTTCCCCGAACAGCTCGCTCTCGGGGTGGAGGCGTGGGAGCCGCTCAAGCTCTACCAGACGTCGCGTCGGCGATTCTTCCCCCAAGGCGCGGAGGGAGATGACGGCGCGCTCGATGTGCCGACAGGTGTCCATGATCCTCTTCTGGGTCGCTCCCTTCTTCAGCTCTCCATGGAGAGTCGGAGCCAGCATCGCTCACAGGACATGGGAGCTGCTCAGCCTGCCGGACCGCGGCTGACCGGAGTCATTCTGATGGAGAGTCGCGTCGGTGATGACGCTCAGGAGATCTTCGAGGGAGTCGACACGACTCTGGTCGGAATTACTGCCGGTCTTCCGGTTGCTGCGGCCAACGCCGCACGCGTGCCCCTGAATGAGTACAGGCGTTCCATACTCGCGGCTGTGGATGAGTTCGGCCTCGATCCCATGCCGATTGCGCCGCATCTCTTCGATGCGAGAATGTATCTGCAGGCGGCACAGGCTGAAGTTGGCGACGCAGCCGACATGGAATTCGCTACCGCGATCGCGACGCGACTGGATGTGACGAACCGCGCGATCTTCGCGGCTACGGGTGTCTCCTTCGACGTTCGTTCTGTCGACGATCTCGTCGTGCCGGGACAGACGGTGAGGGTCGGGGCGCAGCTCTGGAACGGTGGTACGTACACACTCGCAAGCCCCGAAACATCTCTGGCCCTCCCTGCGGGGTGGACGTCGACGCTCGTCGAAACGAGCGGGCTTTCACCGGAGGGCTCGGTGGCTCCCGGTGATCTCGCATCGTTCACGTACGAAGTCGCCGTGCCAGCCGACGCGGACATGTCCCGCCAATACTACCTTCGTGAGGCACGCGAAGGAGCTCGCTACGTCTGGCCCGACGAGCCTGAATTGTGGGGTCTCGCGCGTGATCCGGAGCTGGTGCAGGGTGCGGTGATCTTCGGCTTTGCTTCGGATGATCCGAGTGATACGGCAGCCCTGATTCACGCAGGCCGGAACACGATGAGGGTGGACTGGCGGTACGTCGGGGTGGACCCCGCGTTCGGTGAATTCGAGAAGCCAGTACTCGTGGTCCCACCCGTTTCGGTCACGGTTGCCCCCTCCGGTGTGACGTGGCCACAGAGTAAGTCCGGTGCCCAGGCGGTGTCTGTGGTCGTTCGGACAGAGTCGGAGCAGGGGAGTCGTGGCTCGGTCGAGATGTCTGCTCCGGCCGGCTGGACCGTGACGCCGTTGTCGCAACCGTACGCGCTGGATGAAGCGGGTGCCGAGCGCTCCATGACGTTCGATGTCCAGCCTGACGGTATGGTGGCTGCAGGCCAGCATACGTTCGATGTCTTTGCTCGCACGGATGGCGGCCACGTGTACGATGAGGGGTACATGCTCATCGACTACGAGCACATCGAGCGTACAGCACTCTATTCAGACTCCGAGGCAACGGTGTCTGTCGTTTCGGTCGAGGTTCGGGATGATGTTCGGGTTGGCTACATCATGGGCTCGGGCGATGATGGGCCGGAGGCAATCCGTCAGATTGGGGCGCCGATCGAGATGCTCGATGAGGCGCGCGTTCGGGACGGTGACTTCGAGGGCTTCACGACCATCGTCCTCGGCGTGCGAGCGTACGAGACCCGCCCCGATCTCCAGGCGTCGTCGGCCCAACTGCTCGACTTCGTGCGATCGGGTGGCACGGTGGTCGTCCAGTACAACCGTGGCCCCCTCGGGAGTCTGTCTCCGTGGGACATGACGGTCGGACGCGGATCACCTCGCGTCTCGGACGAGACTGCGCCGGTGCACATGCTCGAGCCGGACGCCCCGGTCTTCACCTCTCCGAACCTTATCACTGCTGCGGACTTCGATGGCTGGGTCCAGGAGCGTGGGCTCTACTTCGCCTCGACATGGGACGACCGATACACGCCTCTGCTCGAACTCAACGATCCTGGTGAGGAACCACGTCACGGTTCCATGCTGGCGACATCGGTCGGCGACGGTGTGTTCGTGTACGCGGCGCTCTCATTCTTCCGGCAGTGGTCGGGCCAGGTACCTGGAGCCTATCGGCTCTTTGCGAATCTGATCTCGCTCGACGCCGAAGAATGGAGGGCGTTCTCGACGCGCTAATGGCTATGTCGTATCAGGGCCTGTGCACCAGACGTGCGACGAGACTGCTGGAACAGCGAGCAGGCGTACTGATCGCGCATACGCTGCTTTTTATCTTTGGCTGCGGTGGCGAGACCCGACCCGTCACGCTCGACGTACGCACGGACCTGGTCGAGGAACTGCGTGACTACGTAGAGGAGAGCTTCGAGCGAGCGCATCCCGAGGTCGATGTACGGCTGACGGTGGCCACGACCGAGGAGTCCACTGCAGACCTGCTCGCCGGAGTCAGCCGCGAGGCTCCGTTTGACGTGTGGTGGGGTGCTGAGGCCGCCGGACTCGAAAGGGTGGCAGATGAAGGCCGCTTGCTACCGTATTCGCCGATCTGGCTGGACGAGCCCAGCCTGGTCATTCCCGACACAGGTGCTGCCTGGCATCCACTTCTGATCACTCCGTACGTGATCGCCTTCAGTCGCGACGACCTGCCGCTCACGCGTGCGCCTACGGACTGGAACGATCTTCGTCACTTCCGATGGTCCGAGGAGATCGAACTTCTCGATCCGCTCCGCTCGGAAAGTGGCGCCTTGTTCCTCTTGTCCATGTTGGCCAGGTATGAGGCCGAGGTGGACACGGATGCCGGCTTCGATTGGCTCATCACGCTCGACCGTCAGGTCGATTCCTATGCAGCGACTCCAGGCGACGCGGTTCGGGCCCTTGGGGTCACAGCGTCACGGCTTGCTGTCCTGCCGCGCGCCGATGCAGAGGAGGCAAGAGCGACGGACGCGCCGTGGCTGTATTACCGGCTTCCGGAGTCCGGCACGCCGATCCTTGCCCGCGGGGTGGCGGTCGTTCGGGGGACGGACGCAGTCGAGGCCGCGCGGGCGTTCGTAGACCACGTAGGTGCGTTGGACGTTCGGACGGTATCGAAGCTCCAGACGCGCTGGCAGCCGGCCTACGGTGACGTCGACGCGAGTCGCTTACCGGCCGACTTCGAGCTGACACATCCCTGGCAGCCCTGGGCGTTGGCCGTGGACCGGATCGAGGCACAGCGCGACATCTGGCTCGATCGATGGGAGCAGGAGATTCAGCGGCGATAGGCTCAGGACGAGGCCGCTTCCCGATCTCCTGCACTCAGCACCAGACCGACGACGACCACGACCACGGCGCCGATCACGTTCTGCCACAGGAATGCGACGTCCGTGCGGAAGTTCACGAAGCCGACCACTGTCATGCCGAGGATCAGCCCGACAAACGCCCCGTTGGCTCGCGCCCTCGGAATCATAGCGAGCAGGAAGACGCCGAGAATCGATCCGTAGAAGAACGATCCGAATCGGTTCACCACCTCGATCAGTGAGCCCAGGGTTGCTGCGTATGTCGCGACCACGCAGGCAAAGAGGCCCCACAGGGCCGTCGCTCCTTTCGAAATCGCAAGGTAATGGGCGTCCGTCGCCTCGGGTCTGACCCATCGGCGATAGAAGTCGATCACGCTCGTTGTGGCGAGTGAATTGAGCTCGGAAGAAATGCTCGACATCGCAGCTGCGATGACCCCCGCGATGAACAGTCCAGCCAACCCGAGGGGAAGCTCGTTGAGCACGAAGCGTGGGATGATGTAGTTGACGTCTCGTGACGCTTCGCCGGTCACGTCCTCGGCCATTGTCAGCGCATTCCCCCGGATCGTCTGGATGTCAGCTTCGCGATCGAGGAAGATCTGCATGGCCGCGTCAGCCGTCGCATCGTCACCGGCGGCGGCGACCTCGAGGGCGGCGCTCTCACGAAGCGTGAACGCCGATGCGTACTCCGCCTGCAGGGCGTCGTACGCGGCGCCCCGCTCGGCGACGACAGCCTCCTCATGTGCAGGGTTGTACAGTAGGGGCGGCTGCACGAACTGGTAGTAGACGAAGACACCGACCCCGACGAAGAGCACCAGCGCCTGCAAGGGAATCTTCCAGTAGGCACTCACAAGCAGCGACGTGTTCGCTTCTTCAATGGAGCGTGCTGCGAGGTAGCGCTGGACCTGGCTCTGATCCGTCCCGAAGTACGACAGCATCAGGAAAGTCCCACCGAGGACGCCGGACCAGAAGGTGTACTGCTCGTTGATATCGAACCCGAAATCGAACGTCTTGAGGCGTCCGGTTGCCCCTGCGATCTGAAGGGCATCATGCGGATGTACCGGCATCTGCACGAGCAGCACGATCATGATCGCTACGAGCGCCACGACGATGAGTACCATCTGTTTCACGTCCGCCCAGGCGACCGCCTGTACGCCACCGATCATCGTGTACATGACGGTCGGCACACCGATCAGGACGACCGCCCATACGAGCGGGATGCCGAAGATGGCGCTCAGGACGACTCCGGGTGCTGCCATGATGGTCCCGACGCTCATCCCCCGGGACAGCAGAAACAGGAAGGCGGTGAATGAGCGGGTCTTCGCGTCGAAGCGCTGCTCTAGATATTCGTAGGCCGTGTACACGCCCGAGCCGTGGAGCAGGGGGACGAGCGTGACCCCCAGGATGACCATCGCCAGGGGGAGTCCGAAGTAGAGCTGTACGAAGCGAAGGCCGTCCGTCGCCCCCTGACCCGTCGTGCCGATCATGGTCACGGCGGAGAGCTGTGTGGCCATCACCGAGAGGCCGACCACCCACCAGGACAGGGACTTATTCGCTGCGAAATAGCCGGCGATCGTATCGGTGTCCTTCGATTTTCGAATGCCGTCGACAACGACGTACGTGAGATATGCAACGACGATGACCCAGTTGATCCAATGCATGCCTACGTCCTCAGGAGTAGAGGATCTGCAGGAGGCCCAGGACGCTGAGTGCGACGACCTGGACGACAAGGACCTGGATCAGGGTGCGCGTGAAGCGATCCCGGGATGAGCCGTGCGTGGCGGGGTCGGTCATTCGGGTGCAGGTCGTGGGTGCGGAGAAGTGCCGACGGAACCTCCCAATGTGGACTGACCCACGCAAGCGAACGTCACGCCCCTCCTGAACAGGCTAGCGCCCTTCGCCCCCCCGCACCGTGCAGAACCCACCGTCGCTCGTGCAGTCGGGGGCACGAAGCGTCCGTTCGAAGAGCTCGAAGATCCGGCGGTACTCGTCTGTCCACGATGATGGCTCGACGAAGCCGTGGTTCTCGACGGGATAGACCGCGAGCTCCCAGTTCTCCTTGCCCAGTTCGATGAGGCGCTGCGACAGCCGCACGACGTCCGAGAAGTGGACGTTGGTGTCGATCATGCCGTGAAGCATGACCAGATGCTGATCCGCACGGAAATTCTCCGCGAAGTAGATCGGTGAGGACTGCTCGTAGGCCTCGTCATCGTCGTGCGGCAGGTTCAGGATCCGACTCGTGTACCCGTGGTTGTAGTGCGCCCAGTCGGTGACGGAACGGAGGGCTGCCCCTGACTTGAAGGTGTCGCCGGCCGTGAAGAGGCCCATGAGCGTGATGAATCCACCATACGATCCACCGTAGAGCCCAATCCGACCTGCATCCACCCCCTCGTCGCGAACGAGATAACGAGCACCATCTACCTGGTCGGATAGATCCTTCCCGCCCATCCATCGGTAGATCGCGGTCCGCCACTCAGCGCCGTAGCCAGCAGAGCCCCGGTAATCGATGTCGAGGACGGTGTAGCCGCTCGCGGCCAGGAAGTGGTTGAACTGATACTCTCGGTAGTACGACGACCAGTAGTTGTGGATGTTGTGCAGATATCCCGCGCCGTGTACGAAGATGACGGCGCCACCGTGTGCCTCGGCCCCAACATCTTCCGGGCGATAGATGCGGGCGGGTACCATGGTGCCGTCGTCTGCAGGGAAGTGAACGATCTCTGGCTGGATCCAGTCGAACGTCATCCACTCATCGGTCGGTGTTGAGGTCACCTGCTCCATGTCGGAGCCGCTCGCGTCCGCAACGAAGAGTTCAGGAGGGCGGTTCGCGACGTCATGCACAATCGCGGCACGGTTTCCGTCGGGTGATTGCGAGTAGTTGAAGCGACCATCCCCGGTAGTCATCGCGTTGCGGTCGGAGCCATCGAAGTCCATGCGCCATGCATGCTCGTTGAACGGTGAGCCTTCATTCGTTTGCATGAGGAAGTGTGAGCGGTCCTCCGGCATCGTGATACTCAGCACTTCCCAGTCACCGCCCGTGAGGGCCTGCTTGTCGGAGGCATCCGCGTTTACTGCGTACACGTGTGCGAAACCGGTCCCCTCGCTCACGAAGTAAAGGCGATCGCTGTCGGGAATGAATCCGACGCATTGTGAGAAGCATGGGCCCGCGACCCAGGCGTCGTCCCGTAGATGGTCGAGCAGGGTACGCTCTCCTGTCGCGGCATCAATCGACCAGATCCATCGGTCTTTGTCGTCGAACGAAACCGCGAAGACGAATGCCGTCGTGCCAGAGTCATTCCAGCCCGCGTTGAAGACGCGGCTCGGCATGTCGGACTCGTATTCGTCCGGCTCTACGTCGACCCAGCGGATCTCCCCCGTCGCCGTAGTGATGATGCCCGCTCTGCTCAGGCTCTGCGCGTCGCCCACCTTGGTGCGCACAGTGAGATCGCGGGTGTAGCCGTCGTCGGTGATCCAGTCTGGTACAATCGTCTGGACTGCGCTCTGAGGCGGTACGGTCGCCCGAACCATCACGAATGCACCATCGCGTGTCGGCGTCAGCCCCTGAACGCGCTCGCGGCGATTTAGATAGATCGGAGCCGCCTCGCGCGCTTCCCGGGCCGTACGCGTCGAGTCTGCACGTGCGGTGCGTGTGCTGTCCCGGCGGATGTGCTCAAAGAGCTGAAGCTGCTGCGCGTCGAGGAAGGCCTTGTGACCCTCGGGGTCGTCGTCCTCATCGGGCTCTGGGCCCGCGATCCGGGTCAACTGAGTGAGAGAGCCGGTTTCGAGCGCCAACTGGAAGACGTTGTTGCCGCGACGGAAGAGGATGGCTTCCCCGTCCGACGAGAAAAGCGGCTGACCTTCGCCGTCCTCGGTGTGGGTGAGCCGCCGCATGCCGCCTGAGCGTCGATCGATCAGATAGAGATCGCCACCAGACGACACGATCCGGGAGCGCCTGTCGGGTGAGAGGTCTCCTGACGCAAGCATCGGGGCGAGTTCGTCGTCGGCTTCCCCATCGATCTTCTCTGGTGTCCCACCGTCAGCGGAGACCCGGTACAGCGAACGACCAGTATCCCATTGCAGTCCGCCGGGCTGCCAACGGAAATAGATCCACTCCGAGTCGTCACTCCAGCGCACCTGTGTCGGGGCCTGACCCACGTTCGACTCGGCGCGCATGATGCTGCGGATAGAGAGTGGAAACTCTGGACCGACCGCCGCCGCGGGCACGTAATCGGCGACGCTCTGAGCAGAGCTGAGCGTTGGGAGTGCCAGCGCTGCAACGAGCGCGAGTGTGGAAGTCGGAACGCAGATGCCTCTCATAGGTCGGCCTTTTGGTTGTTCGTTCTTGCGGCTGTTCGTCCGCTTTAGCGATTAACGGTCGCCTAGGCAAATGCCGAGAGAGCGAGCCGTCTGGATGACGTCGGAGTCGAGTGGGATCGTCTTGATATGGGCCACGGCCTCTTTGAGCGGAACGGCGTGGACATTGGGGGGGTCGAGAGCCACCATGGTACCGAAGCGTCCCTCCTGGACCATGCGCACCGCCGCGGCCCCGAAGCGGAGAGCGAGCAGGCGATCGTAGGCATTGGGGCCACCACCCCTCTGCAGGTGGCCCAGTACGAGCTCGCGTGTCTCGCGGCCCGTCCGTTCGTGAATCTGCTCCGAGACGAACTTGCCTGCGCCGCCCAGGCGCTGCTGGCCTTCAGCTGTCTCCCTGTATTTCATGGAACCTTCCGCTGCGTAGGCACCTTCAGCGACCACCACGATTGCGAACTGTGAACGCTTCGACGAATAGCGCTCCTCGATCTTCTCGCAGACGGCGTCGATCTCGTAGGGAATCTCGGGGATGAGGATGACGTCAGCCGTGCCCGCGACACCGGCGTACATGGCGATCCATCCGGCCGTTCGGCCCATGAGTTCGACGACCATGGTACGCTCGTGGGCCTCGGCTGTGGAGTGCAGCTTCCCGATGGCGTCGGTCGCGGTCTCGACTGCTGTGGTGAAGCCGAAGGTGAAGGTTGTCGAAGCCAGATCGTTGTCGATGGTCTTAGGGACGCCGACGACGGGAAGTCCGAGCTCGGAGAGCGCCTGTGCGATCGCCAGCGAGCCGTCGCCACCGATGGCGACGAGTGCGTCGACCTCGTGCTCCCGCAGGAGGTCGACGACCCGCTTTGAACGGTCCTCGTATGTGACGGTCCCATCTGGATGCTCAACCGGCCAGTTGAGCGGATTCCCACGATTCGTGGTCCCCAGGATGGTTCCGCCGAGGTGGGTGATGCCGCGGACCGAGCGGCGGTCGAGGCGGACGACTCCGTCGTCCTCGAAGAGGCCGTCATAACTGTCATTGATGCCCACGACTTCCCAGCCGAGCTGCTCAGCGGAGAGCACGACGGCTCGGATGACGGCATTGAGGCCGGGGGCGTCTCCGCCACCGGTGTTTACGGCGATGCGTCGGATGTCAGACATGGCAGGGTGAGAGAAGCGAGGAGGATTGGCTGTAGCCGAAAAGAAGAAGAGCGTCCGACGCGGTGGATGGAACGCCCATTCTAAGGTCTGCTGGTCGATTACGGCATCGACGCACCGTCAGGCCAGGCTCAGAAATTCACTCGTAAGGTCCCGTTGGAGTCCATGCTCAGAGTGCTGACCGCAATCTGACAGATATCCTTGATCATCCCGAAGAAGACCCGAGCCTTGCGGAAGAATTCGGTCCCCGAGATCCGAATCGGAATGTCGCCACCTGCCGAGATCATCCACCCGGAGCCGGAGCAGACGTACCGACGACGAGGTGGCGGTTGCCGGCATCGAACGCTCTTTGCAGGGAAGCGCGAGCAGTCTCATAGTCCTCTGCCTTGAACTGAGCCATGCCCAGCTGGACCTGGAGATCGGTGTCATCCGGATCCCTTACGATTTCCTGCCGGAAGCGCGGAATATCGACTAGATCGACGCTGGGGATGGAGCCCGCACACGCGGCGAATCGTCTCGCGTCCCCGTTGGTACTACCGTAAGCTATTGGAGGGCATAGAGAGGCCGACAAAGCAATTCTCCGTCGTTTGTTTGCCGTTTGTCCCCTTGGAAACCGAGTCTTTCGGGGGTCCCTGACTCCTGTTCTGGAGACACGAATGCGCAGACGCACCTTCTCTGTCGCGGCCGCTTTGGTGGTCGTGTCCCTGAGCGCACAGGCGACTGAGGCGCAGGGTCAACAGGACGTCGCGACCATGGCCGTCATGGATTTCAATGCATTCATGATGGGCGAGGCTGGCGCTTCGGTGAATCTGGGTAAGGCGATCAGTTCGATGCTGGTCACCGAATTCAGCGGCCGCGAAGGCATACGCATTGTCGAGCGTCGCCAATTGATGGACCTGATCCAGGAACAGGATCTGTCTCTTTCTGGTCGAGTGGACGATGCGGTTGCCATCGAGGTCGGCAAGCTTCTCGGTGTTCAGTACGTCCTGCTCGGCCAGGCGATGAGCATCGTAGACAACCTGCGGATCGACATCCGTGCCGTGGATGTGGAGACCTCGGAGGTCATTGCAGTCATGAAGAAGACCGCCGAGACCATTCAGCTCTTGAATGTCGTCGTTGAACTGGCCGATGAGCTCAGCGAGGCGCTGTCGCTGTCGCCACTGTCGGCACGTCCTGCAGTGGAGGCGATCCCGGTTGTCGCCACGATCGCGCTCAGTCGCGCGCTCACCTACGAGGATGATGGGGATATCCAGCAGGCCGTCGAGCAGTACGAGGCGGTGCTCGCGATCCACCCGACTCACCGTGACGCTCAACGGGCCCTGGAGCGTCTTCGAGGAGGTTCCTAGATGAATCCCGTCACCACCGCGTGTTCAACGAGGCTGGCGCTGCTGTTCATCACCGGCCTCGTCTCAACTCCAGGCCTCGCGTCTGCTCAGGACATCGCCTTCGAGGCTCGGGTGATCTCGATGACAACGGGATTGTCACCTTCACCGAGCTCTTCGATCACGGGAGCAACAACGTACGTCAGGCGACGAACGGCCGTCAGAATCCGCAGCGCAGCGGGTTCGGTGGGATCCCGTTCGCAGTGGTGAGTGGCGGAGGATCGCAGGAGCGCTGAGCCTCCGCGGAGTCTGCGAGCCCGGCCTCGAGCCGATGGCGCCACAGGGCTGACATTGAGTGGATTCAGACCGAAGCCGATTCATAGGGTGTTGAGCACCGTCGTGCTCGTTCTCCTCGCGGGTCTTGCGCCGATTTCTCCGTTGCAGGACGCGGCGACTGGGGCGACGGTCGATGTTCTGGTGAAGACGAAGCCCGTCATGTGGGTGCTCTTTGCGCCGCTCTTCGGTGTGTGGGACACACTGTCGTTACTCACCCTGTCCCAGCATTACGCTGTGCTGGTCACATTCGTGGCGCTCTACCTGTCGTGGCGAACACGGGCCCGACAGAGGTCGGGGGTTGAGGTGGTGGAGATCGTTCCGCTCACGTGGGCCGGGATCGGTCGCACGACGCTGTGGGAGGTCGGACGGGCGACTGCCGCGCTCCTGATGCTTCTGGCTTTCTATGCGGCGGGTATGTTGCTTCCAAGACCTATGACGGGGGTGGACGTCCTCGACGAGGATCTAGTCGCGATCGATTTCCACTCTCACACCCAGTACTCCCATGACGGGTGGGGTCTCTTTACGCCGGAGCGAAATCGGGCGTGGCACGAGGCGGGCGGCTTCGACGTAGCCTATGTAACGGACCACTACACGTGGCGAGGATATGATGAGGCCGCGGTCGCCAACCCCGATATCGCGGGAGAGCGGACCGTTCTGCTCGAGGGTGCTGAGATCAGAATCTTTCGGCGCCCGACCAACATCCTCGGATCCAGGGACCGGTACCTCTTCGCCCTCGATGAGGACTCTGTGTTCATGAGTCCGGACTCGATCGCAGCGCGATATGATCCCGAGAGTGGTGAACTGCCTCCCACGCTCTTCTACACGATGCCTGGTAACCTCATCCGCGTGGTCCCGTTCTCAGAGGCGGTCCCCTCGGGCATGATCGGGATCGAGATCAATGACGGCTCACCCCGCGGACTCGAGCAGGTGAAGGGGGAGCGGGCCGAGATTCTTGCGCTGGCTGACTCGATGGATCTAGCTCTGATCGGCGCTGCGAACCTCCACGGTTGGGGGCGAACTGTCGCGTCATGGAGCCTGATGCGGATTCCAGACTGGCAATCCATGAGCCCGGAGGCTGTCGGCCGGCGAATCGAGGAACTCCTGCACCAGGAACGAAGAGACGCAGTCCAGGTCGTGGAACGCCGGATCCCGTATCACGGTGGATCGCCGGTACTCGTTGCGACGACGTTGCCCTGGGTCGGGGTCGCACACCTTCGGATGATGAGCTGGCCTGAGCGTTTCAGCTGGATCTTCTGGATACTGCTCGTCAGCCAGATCGTTGCGAGGAGGCGAGGCAGCCCAGAGAACGAGCTTCAGGCGTCGGCGGCCTTTCGCGGCTGAACGTCGTGGAAGGTCAGGTCCTCTTCCTGCTCCATACTTCGGCGAAGTGTCCACTCGTTGTCGAACAGGATCAGGGCGGCACCGTCCGCGTCTACGACACGTCTGCGGCCGTACGCATTCGCGATCTTGTCGATCGCCTTGTCCGGCCCCGTAACCCATCGCGCGCAGTGGAACGGCAGCCGTTCCAGTCTTGCCGATACGCTGTACTCCCTCTCGAGTCGATCGAGCAGGACGTCGAACTGCAGGCTGCCGACGGCGCCGACGATCGGGATTGGGCCCGTGATCGACGGAGCGAATAGCAGGAGGATCGTGCCCTCCTCGGCGAGGTGCCGAAGCCCACGGTCCAGGTGCTTCCTGCGAAGCGCGTCTTCGATGTGGATCTGCGCGAAGTGCTCGGGTGAGAAGCGAGGAACGCCTGGGTATTCGACCGGTCGGCCGACCGCGACGGTGTCGCCCACACGGAGGCTTCCTCGATCGAGTAGACCGACGACGTCACCTGCGACGGCATTCGACTCGGCGTGGACGCGCTCCCGAGCCATGAACTCCTGTGGCTGAGCCAGGCGGAGCTTCTGCCCTGTCCGTGATACGATCGCCTCGGCGCCCTCGTCGAATTCGCCGGAGCAGACACGCACGAAGGCCACGCGGTCACGATGACGTGGATCCATGTTAGCCTGCACCTTGAACACAAATCCCGAGAAGGGGTGCTCGGCGGGCTCTACGACACCGTCTGTGCTTTCCCGCGCGGTCGGCGGTGGAGCCAGAGCGAGGAAGCGCTCCAGAAAGATGTCGACGCCGAAGTTCGTGAGAGCTGATCCGAAGCAGACGGGACTGGCCTCACCTCGGGCTACGGCTTCGTAATCGGCTTCCGTCCCGGCGATCTCGAGCAGGTCGATCTCTTCCGCGAGGCGCTCGACGCTCTCTGTCCCGATGACGGCTTCGAGTTCGTCGCTCTCGAGGTCGACGAGTGTTGCGTCCGGACGACTCTTCCCGTGATCACCCATGTCAGAGTAGAGCCAGATCTTAGCACGCTCTCGGTCGTAGACCCCGACGAGCCGGCCGTCACGACGTACCGGCCACGTGGAGACGAAGCAGTCGATACCCAGTTCGACCTGTACGTCGTCCAGCAGGCCCAGCGGGTCTTCGCCCACGCGGTCGCACTTGTTGACGAACGTGTGGATCGGAAGTCGCCGCTTGCGGCACACACTGAAAAGCTTCCGCGTCTGGGTCTCGACGCCCTTCCGGTTGTCGAGCAGCATGATCGCGCTGTCCGCGGCGGTCAGAGCGCGGTACGTATCTTCCGAGAAGTCCTGGTGTCCTGGGGTGTCCAGCAGGTTGATCCGGAAGCCCTGGTAGTCGAAGTGCAGGACCGAAGCGGTAATCGAAATGCCGCGCTCCTGCTCCATCTCGAGCCAGTCGGACGTCGCATGGCGATCTGACCGACGCGACTTCACCGACCCTGCCGACCGGATCGCGCCCCCATACAGAAGGAGTTTCTCGGTGAGGGTGGTCTTCCCCGCGTCGGGGTGACTGATGATGGCGAAGGTGCGGCGTCGGCCGATTTCGTCGGCGAGCGCCGCGTCAGTAAGAGCCACGGGTTCCGTGAAGGTCGTGAGGGTGAGGGACGATCCACGCCCCGGGGCCGTGATGGCGGTCGCCGTTGGTGCCGCTGCGGCGCGGAACGCGGATCCGGAGTAAGATGCTCCCATTGCGAGAATGCGTCACCCCAAGACTAGAACTGGCCCTCCTGTCATGACTGAAATCACCGAAATTCTGCAGTCCTCCCGGGTTCAGCGCGCGGTCTTCGTACTCGGGGGGATCGCGCTGGGCTATCTCATGGAGCGCCTGGTGGTCACGCGCCTGTACAAGCTGTCGGTAGGAACGCGCTTCACCTGGGATGATTTACTGGTGGAGTCGATTCGCTGGCTTCCCACCGTCTGGCTTTCGGCCGCGGGTGTGTACCTGGCCAGCACGCTGGGGGACGAGCCGGAATGGGTCATCCCGATCGTATCGAACGTGCTCACCGTGACACTGATCGGGTCTGTTGCAGTCGCTGGCATGCGACTCGTGAAGGGAGCGGTGGAGTCGATTTCTGCCGCGTCCAAGGGATCCGTAGGCTCCCCTTCACTCGTGGTGAATCTGGCGCAGGGCGCTGTTGCCGTCCTGGGGCTTTTCATCATCCTGCAGAATCTCGGTATCGACATCACCCCGCTGATCACTGCACTCGGTATCGGTGGCCTGGCTGTGGCGCTCGCACTTCAGGATACGCTCGGAAATCTCTTCGCAGGCGTGCAGATCATCCTGTCTCGGCAGGTTCGTCCGCGCGACTACGTTCAGCTGAGCTCGGGCGAGGAGGGGTGGGTCACTGACGTCCGGGCTCGGAATACGACGATCCAGACGTTCCCTGACGGGAATCTCGTGTCGGTACCAAACTCCCTGCTCGCATCTGCGAGCGTGAAGAACTACAACCTGCCCCGGCCGGCGCTCTGGGTGACGGTGGGTGTCGGCGTCAGCTATGACTCTGATCTCGAACACGTTGAACGGGTCGCGCTTGATGTGGCCCGCGGCGTCCTGAATGACCTGGAAGGAGGTGTGCCGGGGGAGGATCCGGTTTTCCTCTTCAATGCCTTCGCGGACTCCAGCATCAACTTCGAGGTTCGCATGATGGTCCGTGACTTCCGAAGTCAGGGCCCAATCCGCCACGAGTTCATCAAGCGCCTCCACCGCAAATTTGGAGACGAGGGAATCGAGATTCCGTTCCCGATTCGGACGCTGATGATGAATCGACCCGGGGACAAGGATCAGGTGGGCGGCTCCTGATCTTCGAGGCGGCCTCGACCGCGGACCGTGACGCGACCGTCTGGTCGCGTCACGGTGTCACATCAGGCGCCCGAGCCAGGGTGCACGTGGAACTTCACCCGGGTGTTCTCCCACTCGAGGATCAGGTCACCCATGGTGTTCTCCTCGACTGGCTCGAACCGATACTGAAGAGTCTCGACGTACTCGTCCATCGCCTCGACGGGCACCGTGAAGGTGCCGATGTCGGAAGACCGCACGGCTTCGTCGATCGGAATTCCCCAGCGCTCCCAGTTCGTGTTCACGAAGAACACCCACTCCTCGGGACCGGGGATGGCATAGATGGAGTAGCTGCCCGGCCCGACCTCGACGCCACCGATGCTGGCAGGTCCGGCAAGGTGGATCGTGGTCGGTTCGTTCGCACCGATCCGCTCCGACTGCCCGTAGACCAACAGGCCACCCATGATGTCTCGCCCCTGCGCGGACGGAGCCCCGTAGCAGAGCAGGCCGTCGTGGCCACCGACGGAGAGTTCGGTGAACTGAAGAGGGCTCGGCCGCTCCTGGGCTTCAGACATCGTACCGCGCGCGAGATAACAGGCCAGCGCATCGCTGGCTGCGACGGTCATGTCACCGGCTGTAGAAGCAACTTCTTCCATAGCGTCACCGCTGCCACCACATGCGGCGACTACGATGCCGCCTATGGCGAGGGCGGAGAAGGTCGAAATTCGGCGCATGATCACTCCTGGATTCTTTGGTAGTTGTAGTCGGTCGGAATGCGGAAGCTCACTAAATGCTTCCTCGAGGTCGACATGTACCAGGTCCGAGACGTTGTCGGGGGCCGTGTGTGCCTGATCCGACCTACGCTTGTTCGACCCGGTACCGAAACATATCCGTAGACGGCAATCAAGCCGCTCCTCGGAGATTTTAGCGTGGCGAACGAGCCCTGGCTCGCCGCCAGCGATTTGGTTTAAAGCCCCCGGGCGGCCTCTAGGCCGTCCACTAGACGATCAATCTCGGATTTCGTGTTGTAGACGTGCGTCGAGACCCGGATCGCGTCATGCCCGTCGCGCTGGTGTTCATCGATATGGGTGCGTGCCAGCTCTTCCAGACGGGGTACGGACGCCACCGCATCCAGCCCGGCGAGCTCGAAAATCGTGGAGCCTGGTGCAGAGAGGTGTTCGGGACCGCTGAGCAGTGTGCAGCCGTCCAGTTTCGCCAGGCGGCCTTTCAGGTAGTCCGAAAGGTGCCGGCAGCGGACTTCGACGTTCGCGAGCCTGATCCTCTCTACAAACGCGAGAGAGGTCGCGAGCGCCGCCCGTACCGGAAAGTCTGCCGTGCCCGGTGGCGCGTACTCTGCGCCGGTCACCGCACCGCCGGGTTCGAACGCTGGGGAAAATCCGTCTCGTGCGCCTGAACGCACGTAGAGGAAGCCGGTCCCGACGGGTCCGAACATCCATTTGTGCATACTCGCCGAGTATGCGTCGCAGCCGAGTTCATGAAGGTCGACCGGGAACTGACCGACCGCCTGCGCTCCGTCGACCAGGCTGACCAGGCCGCGCTCCCGGGCAAAGGTGCAGAGCTCACGTACAGGGTACCTGTGGCCGCCGCGCGTGACGTGGCAGAAGGCGATCGCCCGGGTCCGATTCGTGATCTCCGCCTCGAAACGGGAGATCACGTCCTCGACCGACACCAGCGGACTGGGAATGAAAACCTCGCGGACGGTGACCCCGTGGCGTGCCGCACGCACCATCCAGGGGCGGTGACCGGCGGGATGCTCATGGGTGGTGATCAGCACTTCGTCGCCAGGGCTCAGGTCCAGGCTGAGGGTCTGGAGGTGAAGGGCCTCCGTTGCGTTGCGCGTGAGAGAGATCTCCGAGATGTCTGCGCCGAACGTCTGGGCGAGCGAGGGCATCACGGTCTGGGCGATCCGGTCCTGCAGGTCGTGCTTGCCGTGGAGCGGCTCGGTCGAGATCGCGAGGTATCCATCCGCGACGGCCTCGGCCACGACTCCCGGCGGCATCCCCAGGCTCGCATTGTTCATGTACGCGGTGCCAGGCTGGAGGATGAAGTGGGCGCGAACGGCAGCCCAGGCATCGTCGGTGGGGCCAGTGGGGATGGGGAGGGTGGCTAGGTCGGGCCAAGAGGATTGCCCTGGCCGGCTGGTCGCTGATTCACAGCCTGCGGCGAGCCCCGCCGCGGACAGCATGCCTCCTGCGAGCAGACGCGGCACGGTCACTGCCCCGCCGCCTGCCGCTGCGGCCTGACTCAGAAAGTCGCGACGAGACGGGTGGTTAATCGAAGTCATGGTTCCTCCGCGCTCACCGATGTGTAAGGTCGAAGGTGAACGTATCGGGGTTGGACGTGCCGCGCCGCCCTGACCCTGTGTCACGGTCAGCGGGAGCCCGATTCACTGTCCAGACCTGGCAACAAGATCTTCGTCCGGGTCATCTGCAATGTCGAGAATCGCATGCTTTACCTCGTAGAACGCCATGCCATGGGCACCCGTGTGATACGCGGCGATGTCGAGGATTTCGTTGCTACCGGGAGTATCGGACTCGGCGCAGAGATTGCTCGCGTTGTTGTTGAGGCAGGCGTCGGTCAGGTGCCAGTCATTCGGGACCGTTTCGTCGTCGAAGTCGAGGACCAGCACGTTGTCTCCGACGAGGAACCGGGTCGACTCGGATTGTGTTTTCGTCATGGATTTCGACGGAGAGCGTATTCGGCACGTGACGAAGATCTGGAACGATATCTGGGGAATGCGGCAGCTAGGCTGGGCGTAGTCACCTCTCGTGTTCCAACGAACAGCGGCCCCGCCCTCATCGGACGGGGCCGCTCGCATACTCGCGACTTGGCGTGCGATCAGCCGCCGACGCGGCGCCGATCTGCGGGCCATGCCGGACCGGTGTCACCGCTCTGTGCTGGACCCATGCCCATGAAGGTGAACTTCTGGATGCGCGTGCCCTCGTAGGTCTCAGTTGTGTAGATGTTGCCGTGGGAGTCAACCGCGATCGAGTGCACCGCGAAGAACAGACCAGGCTGACGACCGCCATCTCCGAACGTGTAGACAACCTCCATCGTCTCACGGCGGATGACGTAGACCTTCATGTTCTGACCGTCGGCCAGGTACATCCACGTCTGAGCCTCGTCGGGTGAGAAGTCGAGATCCCAGGTCGAGCCCTGTGAAAGCGTGGCGGGTGAGATGATGTGCTCGCTGACGAACGTCCCGTCCTTCTGGAAGATCGAGATCCGGTTCGACGGCCGATCACAGACGTAGACCATTCCGTCGTTCGCCATCTCGGCGCAGTGCACTGGGGTGCGGAACTGCTGCGGAGGCGTCTCACCGGGCTCATATCGCGTCGGACGCTCGTTGGTTGGCTCGTTGCCGTACGCCGACCACATCCGCTTGAACTCGCCCGTCGACTGGTCGATGACCACGACGCGCTGGTGCGCGTAGCCGTCGGCCACGTAGACTTCGTTATCCGCGTCGGACACGAAGACCTTGGCGACCATGCCGAAGTGCTCGGTCGACGCGTTGTCGAGCTCCTGGCCAGGTGAGCCAAACTGAGCCAGGAACTGCCCGTCCGCGGTGAACTTCAGGATGTGGCGATCTGTTCCGGCCTCGGTGCGGCCGTTTCCGCCGATCCAGACATTATCCATCGCGTCGACGGTGAGGCCGTGGTTCGAGCCCGGCCAGATGTAGTCGCCGGTCTCCGTTCCGGGGCCACCCCACGACTGAACCAGGTTGCCATCCTGGTCGAACGCCAACACGGGAGGCCCGGGTTGGCAGCACTCGCTCAGTGGCGGGTCCTGGGCGAGGCCGACCTCGGTCCGGGCCGCGAACTGATCCGGAGTGTTCCGGTGCACGAGCCAGATGTTGTCATGAGAGTCGACGTCGACGCCGATGGTGGCGCCCATCAACCAGTGGTTCGGCAGGGGCTTGGGCCAGAACGGATCGACCTGGAACATTGGAGCCATGCCCTCGGCCGCGTAGTCCATGTTCATCGCCTGGTCGCTCATGCCCTCGGACGAGCACGCCATTGCTACGATGAGGGTTACGACGGCGCCGCCGCCGAGGAGAACGCGCTTGTGCATCTTGCCTTCCTCGTGGAGAGAAACGAGCCGCGTCCATCGGGCTCGCCCAGTGGTCGAATCACCTTTGCGACCGATCAACAGGCTACGTGCGATGCGCGTTTGGTGCAATCAATTCCACGCTACGATTTTTCGGGTCTGCAGGAACTGTCTTGGAGCGGTCCGTGCGCGCTTGTCTACACACCGAGGTCCGATAGCTTCGCGCGATGATTGATCAACAGCGCACACGCTGGATCGCGGCGATCGCCGTGGCACTTGTTATGGTCCTTCCGACGTGGTCCGGAGAGGCTCACGAGATTCCGGCTGACGTCACCGTGCAGGCGTTCGTGAAGCCCGATGGTGAAACCCTTCGGATGCTCGTTCGGGTGCCCTTGGCCTCTCTACGCGACTACAACTTCGCGACCCGAGAGCCGGGGTATCTGGAGATCTCGGAGTCGGAGAACATGGTTCTCGAGGCGGCCGACGTTTGGGTGGGTGACTATGTATCCATGCTCGAGAACGGGACCCCGCTCGAGCGAGCTGTTCTCGCGGCTGTTCGCGTTGCGATTCCGGGCGACCGTGCGTTCCTGAACTGGGATCGTGCCTACGCCAACGTCTTGTCTCCCCCTCTTGCCGACGGCATCGAGCTGCCGCCTCAGCAGGCGATGGTCGACGTGCTCCTGGAATGGCCGATCACGTCGGAGTCGTCGGACTTTTCGATCGCGTCGGGTCTCAACCACCTCGGGCTGCGCACTGTCACGGTGCTGCGTTTCCTCCCGGCCGGGGGTGCAGAGCGAGCGTTTCAGTACTCTGGCGATCCCGGTGTCGTTCGCCTCGATCCACGCTGGCACCAGGCTGCTTGGCGATTCGTCGTGTTCGGCTTCGAGCACATCCTCGACGGGATCGATCACATCCTCTTCCTGTTGGTTCTGGTGATCCCGGTGCGCAGCCTGATGGCGCTGATCCCGATCGTGACGTCGTTCACCATCGCGCATTCGATCACACTGATTGCGGCGGCGATGGGGCTCGCACCTCAGGCGCTCTGGTTCCCGCCCCTCATCGAGACACTGATCGCGCTCTCGATCGTCTTCATGGCGTTCGAAAACATCATGGGGTCCGAGGTCGCCAAGCGGTGGATGGTGGCGTTCGGCTTCGGACTCGTGCACGGCTTCGGTTTTTCGTTCGCGCTGTCGGAGTCGCTGCAGTTCGCGGGCGCTCACCTGCTGACGTCGCTTCTGTCGTTTAACATCGGGGTCGAGTTCGGCCAGCTCTTCGTGCTCGCCCTCGTTGTCCCGGTACTCCGCCTGTCGTTCGGTCGATGGCTGCCTGAGGTCGCCGGAGTGATCGTGCTGTCAGCGGTCCTCGCACACACGGGGTGGCACTGGATGCTCGATCGTGGCGGGGCCCTGCTTCAGTACAACGTCGCGATGCCTCCGGTGACCGGCGCGCTCTGGGCGACGGCTCTGCGCTGGGTCATGCTGCTGCTGATCGTTCTGGCGACGCTGTGGGGGCTGCGGGGCGCTTTTGCGTGGTTCGGCGTCTCGACTCCGGATGGTGAGGATCTCGCTTCGGAGGCCTAGGATTCCCGCCAGTCGCGGTCCAGCATCTTCCGGCAGATCTCGCTCTCGGTGAAGAGCTCGAAGATGTCCGGGTCTCGCGTTCTGGACGAGCCAATCGGTGATGCCTTCCCCGATCGCGGCCTTCGTCGCGTCTTGATTGGGGGGGGCATGCGGACGTTGCTCTCAGGGAAGCCTCCCCGCATGACGAGCACGTCGCGGGTGCGGCAGGCATCGTGTTCAGCGCCCGGGAGGTCGCCACTCTCTGTATCGTCCAAGTGGATATACCGCTGATCCCGACGACGAACGCCCAGTGAGTCAGGTCGGTACGCTATTGAGGCCCGAATGCCATGAGTGGCAGCGTGAGCGCTACCGTGGCCAAACGTCTCTTCACGTGTCGCCGTCCATTCTGTAATCGACGCCTTCTCTTGCGGCCTCGATGATCATTCCATCCCCAGCCCGTGCCGCGTCCTCACGCATCTTCGCGACGATGGCCGAGAGCTCGTAATCGGTTCGCATCGGGTCATGGTGCGTGAAGAGCAGTCTTTTCACGCCCGCGTCCTGGCCGAGTCGCAGCGTCTGTTCGAAGGTGGAGTGCCCCCATCCGGCGCGGTGCGGATACTCCTCTTCCGTATACATCGAGTCATGCAGCAAAAGGTCCGCATCTCCGCAAAAGTCCACGAGTCGTTTGCGAAAATTCGGCTCAAGCTCGTTGTACACGTCGCCCTCCAGCTCGTTATCCGGGATGAAACAGATGACGTGCTCATCGATCTTGATCTTGTAGCCGAGCACGAACGACGGATGCCGGACCCTCATCACCTCGATCTCGAATTCGCCGACCTCGTATCCGCCATCGTTGAGGTGCTCGAATTCCATCTCCGCGGCCACAAAACTGAAGGGGACAGGGAAATAGATCGGGCCCATCTGGCCGGCGAAGAGATTCTGGACGTCGATGTCTTTCTGCTTCGGCCCGATCACCTTGATCGAGTCTTCGGGATCATACAGGGGCGCAAAGAAGGGGAAGCCCTGGATGTGATCCCAGTGGAAATGAGTCAGGAAGATGTGGACGGCATTGGGGCCTCGCTCCACGAGATCCGTACCGAACGGCCGAATTCCTGAGCCAGCATCAAAGACGATCCGAAGGTCGGCCCCGCACACCTCAAGGCAGGTGGTGTTGCCTCCATACTCCACGGTCTTTGGGCCGGGGGATGGAATCGAACCGCGCGTGCCCCAGCAGCGAACCGTGATCCCTTCGGTCGTTGAACGGGCCTGCGACGGGCTAGGGGCGAAGTCCAAGGAGCCTGCTCTCCGTAAGAGACGATCGGCGCCGACGTGCTGGCACGTGAAGAAGTTGATCAATGTAAAGGTTGACGCATCGCGGTCGCGAGCACTTTCGCGACCTGGCAAAGCGCCGGGTGGCGAGGACTCTCGCAACGGCAGGGTGCATCGGATCACTTTTTCAGCTTCGGTGGTCTGCGATGACGCCCTTCCCGTGCATGACGGACTCAAGCCCAGGCCCATCCGCCCCCTAGGGTACCCCGGTCACTCTGATGCGAGAGCAAATCAGTTTGCGTCTTCGGTTCTGCGCTCCTGGAGACACACGTGCCCAACTTCGGATAGGCTCTGACTCGGGTGCTCTCCGCCGGCGATGCTTCGCGCGCCGGGACGGACGGAGCCGATGTAGGTGCCTCGATCGTCACCCGCACGAATTCCGGTCCGTCGGGTATCGTTTACATCGTCAATCTCCTACCGCTCAACACCGATCATCATGGCCGTGACCGAGAAGGACATCCGTACCGCCCTCAAGGGCGTCAAAGACCCCGAGCTGGGGCTCGATCTCATCGTGCTCGGGCTCATCTATGACATCGAAGTCGAGGGCGATCATGTCGACGCGATCATGTCGCTGACCTCACCGATGTGTCCCGTTGCCGGTCAGATCGTCGAGGACGTGAAGACCGCGATCGAAGGGGTAGAGGGCGTCGAGTCAGCCGAGGTGGAGCTGACCTTCGATCCGCCCTGGACACCCGAGCGGATCAGCCCTCTGATTCGTGCGTCCCTGGGGCTTTGAGTCTGATTTTGAATTACTCGGGCACCTTGAAGACGCACCGGGGTTTGATAAACTCCTTACACTCTTTCGTCGACCGTGGCGAAAGTGTCATAAACAAGAGAGGACGATGAGCCAGTTCACCGACGAAGAACTGATGCGGAAGGTCCAGGAGGGCTACATGGTTGAGGGCCCCGAGGACATGACCGAGGGGTACCGCAAGGCTCTCCGGGTCCAGCTGACGGTTCAAGCCGACACCGAGCTCATGAGCGCGCCGTCTTACTGGATGGCCGCTCGATATGCGCCGTCAACGAATACGCAGGTCAGTGCACATGCGATCATCCAGGACGAGCTTGCGCACGCGAACATCGCGTACCGCCTGCTCGAGGATATCGGCGAGTCGAAGGAGCACCTCGTATACGGACGTCAGCCGCACGAGTTCAAGCATCCCTATGGCTTCGATCAGCCCCTCGACAACTGGGCTGAGCTCGTCGTGGCTACCGGCTTCTTCGACCGGGCGGGCATTACGCTGCTCACCGACGTGCATGAGAACACCTCATACGCCCCGCTCAAGCGTGCTCTCGTGAAGATCGGGATGGAGGAGACGTTTCACCTGCGCCATGGCGAGGTGTGGATGCGGCGTCTCTCCAAAGCAGGTGGGGAAGCTCGCGAGCTCGTGCAGCGTGCCGTCGACTGGATGTTCCCCATGACGATCGAGTGGTTCGGGCTTCCGGACGCCATGAAGCGTCACTCGGGGCAGCTCGACTTCAAGCTCAAAGGGCTGACTAACGATCAGCTGCGTCAGGTGTGGATGGCATCGACTGTGCCGCTGTGCGAGGAACTGGGGCTGAATGCTCCGGCGCACTGGGATAACGTGAAGGGCGAGTACGTACTCGACTACCCGTTCCCCTGCCAGTACGACGCGGTCGACAAGCACTGGGCGTTCGACGAAGGTGAGATCTCATGGGATTCGGTATTCGAGCGCTGGAAGGGCCGTGGCCCCATGAACGAGATCTACGTCGAGTCCGTGCAGCGTTCGCGCATGGACGTCGAGCGTTGGCTGGCGGCCTGATATGACCACGCTTTCGCTTCCGGTCGTTGAGCGTCGGCGTCACGCCGGTCTGCCCCCGGCCGTGACGTCGCACATGAGTGGTGGCCGGGACCAATGGTCGCCTCCGCTCAAGGAAGCACCGGTCGATACGGTCCAGGGGACGTGGGACCTGCTCCAGGAAGTACTGGATCCGGAGATTCCCATCAGCCTGCCCGAGCTGGGGCTGATCTATGGCGTGGAGTTTGACGACGGCGTCGCCCGGATCGAACTGACCTTCACGGCGACCGCCTGCCCGTGCATGGAGTTCATTCGAGAGGACATCACGGATCGACTCGAGTCCGAGCACTGGATCGACTCGGTTGAACTGACCGAGGTGTGGAGTCCTCCGTGGACGAGTGATCGGATCACGCCTGAAGGACGGGCCAAGCTCAAGAAGCTCGGTGTGAGCGCCTAATGGAAAGCCCAGGGGATCAATGAACGAGTTCGTGTACGATGTTTTCACCCGCAAAGAGCGCGGTGACCGTCTTCAGCATGTGGGCTACGTCGACGCGTTCGACGACGAGACGGCCAAGATCTATGCGTGGACCACCTACAGCGAAGAGAGGTGGTTCGAGATGTGTGTGGTAAAGCGGACGAACGTCCTTCCTGTGAACCGCGTCGACGGTCTGTTTGTCGAGGCACAGAAGGCCGCTCATGTCTGAGCCTCTGAACATCTCGACGCTCGAAGGCGCGCGCCGCGACGCGTTGATCCGGTTGATCATCACGCTGGCTGACTCGAAGCGCATCCTGGGTATCCGCTACTCGGACTGGACCCTGGGCGCGCCCTCTATCGAAACGGGCGTCTCGACCTCCTCGATGACGCAGGACGAGTGGGGGCACGCACGCCTCCTCTATGCGATGCTCAAGAAGCTCGGGATCGATCCCGCGCCCGTGGAGCATGATCGACCGGGTGAGGAGTTCGCCTCGATCGCGGCGCTCGATCACGAGCAGCCAGATTGGGCCGGCCTGGTGGTGCTGATGACGCTCGCCGACGGCGCTGTGTCTACGGTACTCCGGTCGTTCGCCACCGGAACGTTCGATCTAGCTCAGAACCGCGTTCCAAAAATGCTGGCGGAAGAGGAGTTTCACGCGAGTCTGGGTTCTGCATGGTACCGGCGCCTGGCCGCAACCGGCGGCGAAGCACGTCAGCTCCTCACTTCCTCGACCGAGGCGATGCTTCCCGGACTGCTCGCTTGGGTCGGAGCCGACGATGATGCGGCACGACTCATGGTGGACGCTGGGGTGATTGGACCTGCCAGCGAGCGTCTGACTGCGTTCCGTGATCTTGTGCGGGACTTTGTGGCGCTGGTCGGGGTCGACATCGACTCGGTGGAGGCGTCGGCCGACTGGGACGAGGCGCGCGGCCGGACCCCGGGTCGTCCCGACGAAGAAGCCTGCCAGCGGGCGCGCGGTGATCTCAATCGCGCTCTGCTGGTCGAGTAAGCTATGGCAATCCGACCCCCGTTCAGGGGCAAGCTGGGTGCCGAGGTCCGGACATCATCGTACAGCGCCGAGGAGCGCCGTGATGAAGCTCCGGATGTGCTGCCGAGCACGCCGCCTTGTCCGTTCTGTGATCAGAACGAGACCGAGATCATGAACTCGTTTGGGTCACATGCCTCCGTCAGCACCTACTGGTGCCAACGGTGTCGCAGCCCGTTCGAGATGATGAAGTGGAGGGGCGGGGCCTGATACCCGAGTACCGGGTCGGACCCCATGATCTCAGGCGTCAGGCCTCGATCAACTCTACATCCTCGAGGAAGTCCTTCAGTGGGTTCGCAACCGCGACAGCCCGCTCCCGGATGGCGGCCGACGTCGTCTCGCGCACGATTCCGCCGAGAATGTGCCGCGAGACCGCCTCACCGAGCTTGCCGTCGGACTGCGCTGCTGCCTGGTGGTACTCGGCGTACCGCGCGCTTACGCGCTGCTCGAAGAGGGGCAGCTGCGACTTCGGAGTGCCGTTGTCTACCATGTCCTCGAACACCGCGCTGTGCAGCGCGTCGAGACCTTGGCGGATGCGCCCGTCAGGCGTCCGGCCCAGGAACGCGAGCTGCACGCCTCGGGTGTGCGCCCACATGAAGAAGATCAGTGCTTCTTCTGCTGTGCGTGAGTCGGCACCCTGGTCGTCATACAGAGTAGCAACGTCCGTGAGGGGAGTCTCGACGTCTTCGAGAGAAATGAAGTCGGAGAAACTCTCCCAGACGAGTAAGGCGAGGTTATCGCCAAGCTCCTGGGGCGTCATGGTCAGAGGGGCGCGAAACTCGCGGACCTCGTCGGTGATTGTTGTGTCCACCGTGATTCATCCTTCGTAACATATGTTTGCCTAACTCCAATTCGGACTTCGGAACGCACAGTGTCAAGGTTGAAGCTTCAGGCCGCCCTCCCCGTCCTTGCGACGGTCGCTCCCGCATGGCGCACACGATCGCCGAGAACCCTTGCCAGAGTTGGAATCCTGGGGGCGATCGCGTTCGCCTCAGCGTGTGCTAGCTCTGCTCCGGCTCTGCCGACCCCACGACCAATCATCATCCATTCGGGCGCCCGCATTCGGGCAGACCATGAGGAGATGCAGGAGGTCAACGAGTGGGTCACACGCGAGCAGGCAAACATCGTCAACGATCCATCCTTCTGGGTTGTTTCAAACAACAGTCTCGACGACAACTTCCCTTGGGAAGGAATGCGTGTCGTAGCCGACAGCGTGATCTTGAATCAGCCGCTCGGGGGCAGGGACGCGCAGCTCGTCTACCAGCTCTATGGACACCTGCACCTCATGGTGGAGATGGGGCGCCAGGAGGAGTGGCTACCGGAAGCTCCGGAGGCGACGGGTTACGGACTTGAGCGGGCGATCGTTGAACGCGTAGCGGATGCGTGGATTCTTGGCCGCACGGTCTTCGACACGCAGCCATTCACGCCGATGGACGAAATGGCGTATGCCAAGCACTTCGGCTTCATCGACGCCTTCATCTTCACCGCGCGACCGGGTGAATTCGGCACAGACCGTGCGGAGTGGGCGCGCGCGAATCCGGGACGCACAGACGAATACCGGGAGTGGTTCCTCGAGACGTTCAACCAGGAGCCGCCGGGCGTCCGGGCGAACGAGTAGCCGGTCAGGTCAGACCGGAACGACCTCCCACTGAAGGTCGATCGGTCCGGTCTCGTCGAGTTCTTCGACCTGAAGGTCGACGCGGCCCGTGCGCGCGAAGCGGTCATTGCTCGGTTTTCCACCGAAGAGCGCGAAGGCGAGGACCCGGAAACGGCACTCGACACCCGCCGGCGAGGTAGCGCGCAGTACGGAGCCTTTCAGGGATTTCACCGGAGGGGCTTCGCCCGACTGGAGTCGAAGGCGTAGAATACGGCCCGTGTGAGGCGAATCCATTGCATCGAGGACACGATACGAGATGCCACCGCGGGTACTGGTCTCAACTGACATGGCAGGAAGATTACCCGCATGACGCCGCCGACGGAAGACACCCCCGAGAGTGAGATGAAGCTGTCGGCGGAACGTATGATGGAGCTAGCCCAGCTGGCTTCACGTCTCATCATCGAGCGCTGTGAAGGCCTGCCGGGTGAGCCGGCCTGGCGGGGAGGGACCCGCGCCGAACTCGAAGCGCTCCTGCGAGAGGAACCTCCCGAACACGGCCGCCCCGCAGAGCAGGTGCTCGAACGGGCGGCCCGTGAGATCCTTCCTGTCGCCGGGCGGGTGGATCATCCGCGCTTCTTCGCGTTCGTCCCGTCGTCTGCGACGTGGCCAAGCGTCTTGGCGGACTACATGGCAGCCGGCCACAACATCTTTCAGGGCACGTGGCTCGGAGCATCCGGCCCCAGCCAGCTTGAAGTCATCGTGATCGACTGGTTTTGCGACTGGCTCGGCTATCCCGAGACCGGCGGCGGGCTGTTCACCAGCGGCGGATCCGCGGCGAGCCTTGATGCGTTCGTCGCCGCACGCGAGGCGGCGGGTGCTCCGGACCGCGCCACTGTGTACATGTCTGATCAGAGTCATACGGCGCTCAGTCGTGCCGCTACGATCGTCGGTGTCCGGCCCGAACGGGTGAAGAAGGTGCCGAGTGACGACCGGTACCGACTCGATATCGATGCGCTTCGATCCATGATTGCTGAAGACCGCGCGGCCGGCCTCACGCCGATCGCGATTTGTGGCAATGCGGGTGCGACGAATACGGGTGCCGTCGATCCGCTCGACGCGATAGCCGACGTCTGCGAGTCCGAGGACATATGGTTTCACGTCGATGCGGCGTACGGCGGCTTCGCAATCCTCTCTGACGAGGGCAGGCGGCTTTTTACAGGGATCAACCGGGCTGACTCGATCGCGATGGATGCCCACAAGTGGCTCTTCCAGCCATTCGAAACTGGATGCCTGATGGTGAAAAATGTACGACGCCTGGAGGCAGCGTTCTCTGTTCGTCCCGAGTATCTGCAGGATACGGAATGGGGTGGAGAACATCCGAACTTTGGCGATCGGGGCCTGCAGCTCAGTCGCTCATTCCGAGCGCTTAAGGTATGGATGTCCATCCAGACATTCGGCATGAAAGCGTTCCGGTCGGCCGTGACTCGTGGCATCGACCTAGCCGCTCAGGCTGACGAGTGGATCCGCGTATCGGAAACCCTCGAGATCGCCAATCCGGCTTCGCTTAGCGTCGTGTGCTTTCGCTTCAACCCACCGGGCTGCGATCTCTCCGCCGAGGAACTGGCTGCGTTGAACGAACGAATCCAGACTCGCGTGATCGAGACGGGGACAGCAATGATGTCGTCGACCCGGCTCCGGGGCGTGTACTCGTTACGGCTGTGCATTCTGAATCACACTACGACCTGGGACGACGTGCGCTCCACGCTCGAAGCCATCGAACAATTCGGGATGGATGAGATCTCTGGTGAGTGACGCCGCTCACACACCCGACTCCAAGGCGAAGGCTCAGGCGCGCGCGTACGCAGCACTCGGCGTTCTGGCGTTCTGGGGAGTCGTGGCCGGACTGACCCTTGGAGCCGACTACGCGATGGTCGACGCGCTTCTCCTCGCAGCGCTGCTGGCGGCTGTACCTGGCTTGGCGATGGCGCAGGTGCCGCTCATCAAAGGGATGACCGTCGACCGTCTCCCAGCGTACTGGAGCTCGATCCTCACGCTATGGCTGCTGGGCACAGGGTGCTGGTTGGTAGGTACGCGGAACGACGGTGTGAGCGCGATCGGTATCGTACTGCTGCCTGTCGGCGCCATGATCGGGTGGTCCGTAGCCCTCACCGCAGCCGGCATGGGCATCATCCTACTTTTTCGCTGGATCGGAAGTCGGGTGGGTGTGGCCGAGACGCTGCTCTTGAGAAGCCTTCTGCCTCGAACGACGGAGGAGCGACGTGTCTTCGCGGTGTTGTCCGTAGCCGCTGGCACCGGAGAGGAGCTGGCCTATCGCGGATACGTGATCCCGATGCTGGCGCCGATTCTTGGCATTGGTGGGGCGGCCGCGTTATCGACGCTCGTGTTCGGGCTGATGCACGGATACCAGGGCCGACTCGGTATTGTGCGCACGGCCCTCATGGGAGCGGTTCTGGCGGGAGGCTTCATCGTATCAGGCAGCCTGATCCCGGCGATGATCGCGCACACGGCCATTGACCTCATCGCGGGGATCGCGGTCGGTGACTGGCTGCTGTCACCCGCACCGGACTTCGGTGTAGAAGACGCTGAATCAACGCTCTCCTGAAAGGCAGTCCCATGGAAGTCGATCTCGCCCTGCTCGCCGATGCCGCCACCATCGACGGCTCTGGAAAGCTGAACATCCTCGGGATCTTCGATCGTCTGGGAACGGGTGCCTTTCCCACGCGCCATCCGCGTATGGCGCTGGTACTTCGTTTCTCCGCCGGTGTGCACGAGGCGGGGAAGCATGAGATCGGCATCGTGCTCAAGGCGCCGGACGGTGGTGAGGTTGTCCGCATTGATGGAGAGATGAGCCTTACGGCCGGGCCAGGGCAGGTGTCCAGCGGGGTTCTGGTTCCGCACGTTCTGAATCTGGATGGGCTCGTCTTTCCAGCGCCTGGGCACTACGCCTTCGACGTGAGCGTCGACGGAGAGCACCACGTATTGATTCCGCTGAGAGTCGATGGGCCGACGAAGACGGTTCAGGCCTGAAGGTGAACGCGTTGGGCTCGCTGCCGGTCGGAATCCCTCGATCTGCCTCGGGTCGCGATGCTTGCAGAAACTTCAGCGTACCCGGATTAGTACAAGGACGCAGAGACGCACCTAGGAGCTCCAGGTGAACCTGCATTTCAACTTCGAAGAGCTGACCGCCCTGAGGGCGGGCGCCGAGGCCCTCCTCGATCGTGAGGAGCAGTCCGAGGCCATCGTTCTCGCGCCCCCTGAGGACAGGGTGCGTGTCGAGGCGCTACTGCCCAGGCTCGACGGTGACATCTCGCTCTCGACGCTCGTGGAGCTTCGCACGGTCGAGGCGGGTGTGAGCGCCATTGTCGCTTCGCTCCGTGCAGACTTGGAGACGCTGGTTGTGACGATGCACGCGGCTGACGAGGGTGCCGTGGCGGCCTATTTCGATTTCGCTCACGCCTTCACGGTCGAGCACAGGCTTCGTGAGATGGCATCCGAGATGGAGGCGCTCATCGAGCTGGTGACTGGTTCTTCAGTCACGCGCGAGACGGCTCGGACCTTCCAGTTCCCGGACTGATCACATGTCATCCGATGGCCGGCTCGCCGCCCTCGAGCGCATGCTTGGGAACCGGCCCGATGATTCGCGGCTTAGGTTCGGGCTGGCGCTCGAGTATCTGAATGCCGGCCGGAAGGAAGATGGGATTCGTGAGCTTCAGACCTACCTCGATCAGACGGATGACGAGGGCAATGGCTGGGGGCGTCTTGCCGCCGCGCTGCTCGATCTCGGCCGTGAGAATGAAGCCCGGGAAGCCTATGAGACGGGGATCGCGTCCGCGTTACGGCACGGTCACCCGACGATGGCAGACGAGTTCAGAGAACTCCTGGAGGACATCACGCGGTGACCGAGGCGCCTGAGCGGAATACGCGGGAATTCGAGGAGGAAGCCCTCCAGCATCTCGAGGTGGTCTCCCGCTTTGTGCGCCGACTTTCGATGTCACCGGATCTGGCGGAGGATCTCGTTCAGGACACGTTCCTGCGGGCCTACAAGTCCTGAGACCAGTGCGCGAAGGGGGCCGATGCGAAGAGCTGGCTCTTCACGATCCGCAGGAACGTGTTTCTGCGTAAGCGTGAGTGCACTCAGCGGCATGATGAGATCGTCGAAGCGAACGTCGGGTGAGCCGGCCCGGGCCCGAGCTCGGTGAAGCCGGCTATGGTTTTCGATCCCGAAGGTGAGTTTTTCGATTCGCTCGTCTATGATCGGATCGTCCAGGCCATCGGGGAACTACGCCATGTTCAATAAGCTCAGGGGACTGTTCGGCAGATCGACTGACGACATGCCGGATGACGTCGGTGTCGCCATGTGTTCGTGTGAAGACGCACTTCAGCGCGTGCACGAGTTCTTCGACGGGGAACTCGGCGATTCGCCCGCCGACGAGGTGCAGCAGCACTTCCATATGTGCCAGCGATGCTATCCACACCTGAAGCGCGAGAAGGTCTTTCACGAGGCCGTGCGACGTGCCGCGTCGGGCCAATTCGCACCTCCCGAACTCCGGGACAAGGTCGCGACTCTGCTCGAGGTGGCTCGGGTGGAGAGCTGAGTCGGAGATGCCCTCAGGCCTGAGTCATTCCTCAGGAGGGCCTCGCAACCCTCGGGTTGCGAGGCCCTCTGATTTGATAGAATCTACGGCCGTGGCGCGGCCGATTCGCCCGAAACCGCTCGCGCACACCCTCTGCGCGGCCCTCGCCGCGCTCCTTCTCGACTCGTTTTGGAGCTGGAATGGCCACGGCCTCCACACGGGAGCGGATTCTCCCGCGTACTCTCGAAGAAGAGATGCGCGAATCGTTCCTAGATTATTCGATGTCCGTCATCGTTCAGCGGGCACTGCCGGACGTCCGCGATGGGCTCAAGCCCGTGCATCGACGGATTCTTTACGCCATGCACGAGATGGGGCTCAACCCGGACCGGCCGTACAAGAAGAGTGCGGCCGTGGTCGGAGACGTACTGGGCAAGTTCCATCCGCACGGAGATAGCGCGGTTTACGACGCCCTCGTGCGCATGGTGCAGGAGTTCTCACTGCGGAATCCGCTTGTCGACGGCCAGGGTAACTTCGGATCGATCGACGGGGATCCAGCTGCGGCCTACCGATACACAGAGGCCCGACTAGCTCCGATCTCGCTGGAACTACTGGACGAAATCGAGAAAGAGACCGTCAACTTCCAGCCGAACTTCGACGACCAGCGCAAGGAGCCCACGGTTCTGCCGAGCCGGTTCCCGAACCTGCTTGTCAACGGGTCTTCGGGTATTGCGGTCGGAATGAGCACGAACGTGCCTCCGCACAACCTGGCAGAGGTCGCAGCCGGGGTACGTCAGCTCGTCGTTGATCCGGACTGCACCGTCGACGATCTGATGCGTCACATCCCTGGACCGGATTTCCCGACCGCTGGATTCGTCGTGGGCCGCGATGGGATCGAGAAGATGTATCGGGAAGGCCGGGGCCGGATCGTGATGCGCGCCCGAGTCGTCAAGGAATCGCTACGGGGAGGCAGAGAGCAACTGGTGGTCACCGAGCTGCCGTATGCGGTGAACAAGGCCAAGGTGATCACGCAGATCGCCGGGCTCGCGAAGAAGGGAAAGGTCGAAGACCTTTCCGACATCCGGGACGAGACGGATCGTGATGGAATTCGCCTCGTGATTGAGCTCAAGCGGGGTGCGAACGCGGCAGCGACCCTGCAGAAGATCCTGCGGGGAACCTCTCTGCAGATGACCTTCGGCGCGCACCTCCTTGCACTTGATGGAGGTGAGCCCAAAGAGTTCGACCTGAAGAAGATCCTCGAGCGATTCCGCGATCATCGGCTCGACGTCATCCGTCGCCGGAGTCAGCACGATCTCGAGAAGGCCGAGGCCGAGCGGCACATCGTGCAGGGGCTGCTTGCTGCGCTCGACCACATTGACGAAGTCATCAGGATCATCCGGGCGTCTCAAGACCGGGCGGAGGCCTCCGAGCGCCTGCAGGACACCTTTGGCCTCAGCGAGATCCAGGCCGATGCGATTCTCAATATGCGTCTCGCGAAGCTCACCGCACTCGAGCGCAACCAACTCGAGGCCCGCCTGGCTGAGCTCGAAACGCTGATCGCGGAATTGCGTGCTATTCTGGACTCCGAGGAGCGCCAGCTCGAGATCATGCTCGAAGAGCTCGGCGAGGTCGTTCGGAAGTACGGCAACGAGCGTCGGACCGTGTTGCTGGACGATGATGAGGCAGAGGTGGAGATGCCCGAGCTCGAGAGGCAGATCGCCGATGAGGACGTCGTCGTCACGCTGTCTCATGAGGGATTCGTGAAGCGCATACCGATGCACCTGTACCGGCGTCGCGTCGGTGCGGGAAAAGCGCTGGCGGGGATGGAGCGATACGAGGACGACTACCTCGAGCGACTTTTCGTCGCTCGAACGCAGGGCTGGATCCTCGCGTTCACCGAGCAGGGGCACTGTCACTTTCTACCCGTGCTCGATGTGCCGGAGAGCGCGAGGGCGTCGCGCGGACAATCCGTCTACGCGTTGCTCGAAGGGGCGGACAGGACGGACCGGATCGTTTCGATGATCGCGGTCGAAGAGCTGACAGCGGAGGACCGCTACCTGGTCTTCCTGTCCAGAAAGGGTGTGATGAAGCGGACCCAGCTCACCGAGTTCTCGCACCCTCGGGCGGGTGGGGTGAAGGCTGCAGGCGTGAAGTCCGGAGATGGAGTCATGGACGTGGTGCTCTCGGATGGCACCGCGGAGGTGATGCTGCTCTCTCGCGGCGGACGTGCCATTCGCTTCCCCGAAGACCAGGTGAGCATCGTCGGTAGGACCGCGCAGGGTGTGAAGGGCATGGCACTGAAGGGTGAGGACGAAGTCGCAGGAATGTTGATGATCCGTCGTGATGCGACGGTGCTCACTGTCAGTGAAGACGGTCTCGGCAAGCGCACGCCGATCCACGAATTCCCGCTCCAGAACCGCGGAGGGATGGGCAACCTGGCTGTACCGAGTGGAGAGAAGAATGCCCCGATCGTGGCTGCGCTCGAAGTGGTCGAGGCTGACGAGGTGATGATCGTGACTGCCGGTGGATCCGTGACTCGGGCCGCTGCGGACTCCGTTCCGGTGCAGGGGAGGCGGACAGCCGGGAAACGCATGGCTGATGTGCCTTCCGGCGATCGTGTGGTCGAAGTGACTCGGGCGCAGGGTCGGGGTGGAGCTCCGGCGCAGGCGCTGCCGGCAGATGGTGACTCGCAGCTGGATCTGCTCTAGAGGGTCGGTGGAGGCGCGAAGGACGTCGCCTCCCGGCCGCGACGCAGGCCCCGTACGTGACGAGGGGAGGTGCGCCTTCAGGCGCACCTCCCCGTTTGTCATGCGTGGATCCCACCCGCCTGTTGGTCACTGATTCGGGTCAGCGCCGTGAGGGCGGTCGGCCGGTGATCCCGGTTCGACCCTGGTCCGTCAGTTAGCCCACTCCGCGATGAACACGTTGGTGTCCGACGTTCCTCCGTTGTTCCTGTTCGAACCGAAGACGAGGTAGCGTCCGTCGGGGCTGAACACCGGGAAGCCGTCGAAGCCCTCGGAGTGCGTGACGCGCTCCAGGCCTGTGCCGTCCAGGTTGATCATGTAGATCTCGAAGTCGCGACCCGCCGGATCATGGTGGTTTGAGCTCCACAGGATTTTGTCGCCGTCCGGGTGCCAGAACGGGCCAAAGTTGGCCCCACCCACATCGGTCACCTGGTGTATGTTCGAGCCGTCAGCGTCCATGACGAAGACCTCTAGCTCACCGGGGCGGAGGAGACCCTGATCGAGGAGACGAAGGTAGTCCTCGGCTTCAGCGCTGCCCTCTTCAGGGTAGTGTGCCCGCCAGATGATCTTGGAGCCGTCCGGCGAGTAGAATGCCCCGCCGTCGTATCCAAGGCGGTCCGTGAGCTGGACGACTTCGGAGCCGTCGGGATTCATCGAGTACAGATCGAGGTCGCCATTGCGATCGCTCGTGAACACGACGCGGTCACCCTGGGGTGAGAACGTGGCTTCGGCGTCGTAGCCGTCCTCGGTCGTCAGCTGCCGAAGGTTCGATCCATCCACGTTCGCTACGAATACGTCATAGGTCTTGTAGATAGGCCAGACGTAACCCATGGACATGTCGGGGTTCGGCGGGCATGACGCGTCATGGTGATGCGTCGAGGAGTAGAGGATCTCATCGCCCGATGGATAGAAGTACGAGCAGGTTGTCCGACCCTCGCCAGTGCTGACCATGTGCGTCTCGGCCGTGTGCGGGTCGAGCACAAAGATCTGGTCGCACTCGGTACCGGGCTTCTTCGCCTGGTAGATCAGCTGTGAGCCGTCGAAGGCCCAGTACGCTTCTGCGTTTTCTCCACCGGCCGTCAGCTGACGCATGTTCTGGAGTCGGGATTCACCCTCGTACATGAGTGTGACGCCCTCTCCCGCGAGGTTCGCGGCGGGACCCGCGGCCTCCTGCGGTGTATCGTTCTCCCCTTCCGAGGCGCAGCCAGCAACCGCGACGACCGTCAGGGTCAAACCAGCAAGCATCCGATGAGTCACAATTTCCCTTCCTTTAAGTCGATGTGTTCATTCACAGTGGCGATGTCGCTGATCCTGGTCAGCGGCCTCGCCGGCCAGTCCTGCCCAGAGCCGGCCTCGCTCATCCAGGGGATGGACGGGGCGATGGCTCATGTCCGGTTCCTTGCGGACGACCGCCTCGAGGGACGAGCTGTCGGCTCCGAGGGAGCTCACTGTGCCGCAGAATACATTGCAGCGCAATTCGAAGCCGTTGGGCTGGAGCCGGCAGGAACAGAAGGTAAATTTTTCCACACCTTCGACATCCGTAAAGGTGCGGAGATGGGTCCGAACAACCGACTGACGGTTGACGGCACCTCCCTCCAGCTCGGCTCAGACTGGGTGCCCCTCGGCTTCTCCGCCAGTACAGAGGTGGAGGCTCGATTGGTCTTTGGTAGCTATGGACTGAGTAATCCAACAAACGCGGAAGAGGACGGGTACTTCCGGAGCGATATCGAGGGACGGGTCGTCGTGCTCGAGTGGGGTGACCCCGACGGTCCGCACGGGGGTGGTATGCGAGCTGAGCCGCACTTCAAGGCGACGGTGTCGGCAGGTCGCAACGCGGCCGGGATCATCATCCTCGCCCGGGCGGGCATGATGCTTCCGGGTATGGACAGCGAGATCCGAACTGCCCTTGGCGTACCGGTTGCGGTCGTGTCGGGGTCACAGGCTGATGCCGTGCGGGCTGCGGCGGTCAGTGAGGCAACGGTTCGCCTCGCCGCTGATGTCCGTCCGCTGGCCGCCGAGGCCCGCAATGTCGCAGCGATGCTTCGTGGCTCCGATCCGATGATGTGGGATGACTACGTGATCGTAGGTGCCCACTTCGACCACCTCGGGTCAGGAGGGGAAGGGTCCCTCGCGCCCGAGTCACGGGAGGTCCACAACGGAGCGGATGACAATGCCAGTGGTACGGCTGCGATTATCGAGGTCGCGCGCGCGCTGGCTGAAAATCCGCCTGAACGGAGTGTGCTTTTTCTCGCCTTCACCGGTGAAGAGCGCGGCCTCTGGGGGTCGGCGTACTGGGTCGAGGAACCCACCATCTCGATGGACGACGCGATCGCCATGCTGAACCTCGATATGGTCGGACGCGTCGTTGACGACGCGGTGACGATCTTCGGGTTCGGTACGGCGGATGAGTGGGACGAGATCGTGGACGGTGCGAATGCGGCGCTCACGAGGCCGCTGCGCGTGGCGAAGGCTCCGGATGGCTACGGCCCCTCCGACCACTCATCATTCCACGTTGCCGGTCTGCCCGTGCTCCACTTCTTCTCGAACACCCATGTTGATTACCACCGCCCCTCGGACGACTGGGACAAGATCAACGCGGACGGGCTGAACCGGATCACTGAGCTGACCGAGGGTGTCGCACGCCGCCTGGCGACAGGTGGCACGAACGCGGTTGCTCTCACTCCAATCCAGATGGAGCAGCCGTCGCCGAACATGGGTGGTTCATCTTCGAGCAGCGGGTACGGACCATATCTCGGCTCGATTCCGGACATGACGCCCCGCGACTTCGGGCTGCGTATCACCGGCGTCCGTGAGGGTAGCCCAGCGGATGTGGGTGGCCTGAGAGGTGGCGATGTCGTCGTGGAGTTCGACGGTGCCGAGATCACCGATATCTATGCGTATACGTATGCGCTTCGCGAGAAGAAACCTGGAGACGAGGTGGTGATCATCGTAGATCGGGACGGCGAACGTGTGACGTTGAATGTCGTCCTGGGGCGCCGCTGACTGTAGCGTCAGGAATGCCCTAGAACTGACTTCCGGTACGTATCGAGAAAGCCCGTGAGGATCCGGTGCGTCAGCCCCCACACGTGCTCGCCGACCACGTGATAACTGGGGAACGTCCTGGAGAAGCCGGAGAAGTGGATCCGTGTGGTGCTCGCCGTCTCGGAGCGAGCCAGGAGGTCGATCGGCACCCAATGTACACTGTCCAGTTCATGGCTCGCGACGATCGCCTCGGTCTCCGGTGGTACGGCGAACGCGAAGGGTGCGATGCGCTCGATAGGTAGCTTCGGGTTGGCCGGCTGCACCTCTTCGAGCCGACCCAGCTGAACTCCCGCGGTTCTGAGGTCGACGCCCGTCTCTTCCAACGTTTCGCGCGTGGCGGTGTGCTGAAGCCCCAGGTCGCCGGGCTCCCAGCGTCCACCGGGAAGCGCCATATGTCCGGACCACGGGTCATGCTCGTGTTCGGCTCGCTTGATCAGGAGGACATCGAGGTCGGTGCCGGCTCGGATGACCAGTGCGACCGCGGCCTCCATGCGCCCCACGGCCGTGATCGGACTCACCTTGCCCGGGGCGTCCAGACCTTCCATTGAGCGCCGCAGGTGACCGAGACGCTGGTCGCGACGCCAGGCCGCCATCAGACTCCCGTCGCCTCTGCACCCCAGATCAACTTGTGAACTTGAACCTGGAAACGGACCGGAAGCCCGTCCTCCAGAATCCAGCCGGCCAGATCCTCGAGTTCGATGTCACCCCAGACCGGGGACATGAGTAGCGCGCGCAGCGTGCCCTGAGCGATACGGTCACCCAGTCCGTACGTCTCGATGGCGGACCTCGCCCACTCGTAATCGAGCCGGTCTTTCACGACGAACTTCACCTCGTCGCGTGCCGTCAGGTGATCGAGGTTCTCGTATCGGTTCTTTTCGACCTCTCCCGAGCCCGGACACTTGAGGTCCATGATCGTGTGAATTCGCTCGTCGAGCGGCTCGACATCGAATGCGCCGGACGTCTCGACGAGGACTGTGTATCCGGCCGCCAGCAGGCGTTCCGTCAGCGGAACAACGCCTGGATGAGCCAGCGGTTCGCCGCCCGTGACCTCGACGATCTTCGCGGGATGACTCGCGACCTCAGCCAGAATCTCGTCGAACGTCATTCGCGTGCCGCCGTGGAAGGCGTACTCCGTATCGCACCAGGTGCACCGAAGTGGACATCCGGTGACTCGCACGAAGGTGCATGGCAGGCCGGCCCAGGTGGACTCACCCTGGATCGAGTGGAAGATCTCGGTGATCCGGAGGAAGGGTTCAGCCACGTTGGACGTCCTCACTCGTACGGATCGCAGTCTCCAGCAGCAGTTTCGCATCGTGGAGGTCGAGCCCGCGGAGGGTTTCCAGAACCTCTTCCTCCGTGCGGGATCGCACGATGGTGGGGGTTTCCACGTGACCTACGACCCCGACTCCGTTCTGCGCCCATCTCGGGAACACGAGGTAACCCTCCCACGGCGCAGTCAGATTGCCGGTTTTCTCGGTCTCCAGGGACACCGTATATGGATGACCGTCCGAGCCTTCCCAGGCCGGCGGCCGGTCGTGAACGCTGAAGTAGCCACCCAGCGTCGTATCGTTCTGGCTCATACGGGAAGCTAGAAGAAGCGGAAATGCCGATCCACCGAAGACGGCCGGCTGGTTTTGAGGTCGGTAGGCGAGAGGGTAGCTTCGGTCGTCCCGCCTGGACTCTGTGAGGGTCACACGATGCCAAAGATGATGCGAGCAGCGGTATTCGAGAATTTCGGCGGGCCTGAGGTCGTCGAAGTCAAGAAGATCCCCGTGCCGAAGCCCGGTCCGGGCGAGGTCAGGATCAAGGTCGAAGCCGCGGCGATGAACCATCTGGACCTCTGGGTCCGGCGTGGCCTTCCGATCGAGACCCCGATGCCTCATGTCGGTGGCTCCGATATGGCTGGGGTGGTCGACGCGGTTGGGCCCGGAGCGAATGACGTTCCCATCGGCACCCGGGTCGTGGTCGACCCGTCACTCGGTTACGACTGGTACGAATCCCAGGACCGAGGTGAATCCTTCGATGAGCTCCCGTTCCAGATCATTGGTGAGCACACTCAGGGCGGCTTCGCCGAGTATGCCGTGGTACCGGCGAAGAACCTCTTGGAAATCCCTGATGGATTCCCGTCCACCGAGGCCGCTGCCGCGGGCCTGGTCTTCGTGACGGCTTGGCGTGCGTTGATGACTCGTGGTCGCCTTGGCCCGGGAGATACCGTCCTGATTACCGGTGCGTCGGGTGGCGTCGGGACAGCGGCGGTCCAGATCGCCCGCAGGGCGGGCGCCAAGGTCTTCGCCGTGACCGGAGGAGTTGAGAATGTGACCCGCACCCAGGCCTTGGGTGCCGACATTGTCTACGACCGTTTTGAGGTCGACTTCTCGAGGGAAGTGTGGCGGGACACGTACAAGCGCGGGGTGGATGTCGTCTTCGACACCGTGGGTGAAGAGATCTGGTCCAAGGCGCTGCGCGCTCTTTCACGTGGTGGAAGACTTGTGACTTCTGGCGCGACGACCGGTTCACGCGGTGTTACCGAAATCCGCCTCGTCTTCTGGAAGCAGCTGGAGATCCTCGGCAGCACCATGGGCACGCCCACGGAGTTCCGGAAAGTCATGCGACTGGTATTTGATGGAGTGTTCGATCCGGTCGTCCAGGAGGTCTTGCCTCTGAAAGACGCTCGCCGAGCGCACGAGATCCTCGAAGACGGGAAGATCTTCGGGAAGCTGGTGCTGGTGCCGTGACCGATAATGAGGTGTTCGCTGACGATCTCACGCTGCGTGAGGCGCAGGAGCGGGTCGATGCGTGGATCTCACAGTTCGAAGAAGGCTATTGGCCACCACTGAGCAATCTGGCACGGCTGATCGAGGAGGTCGGCGAGCTTGCTCGTGAGATGAATCACCGGTTCGGTGACAAACCCAAGAAGCCAGAGGAGCCGGATCAGGACCTCGCCATCGAACTGGCCGATATCCTCTTCGTGATCCTGGTCATCGCGAATGAGCAGGGCATCGATCTGGACCACGCGCTGGGCGAGGTCCTCGAGAAGTACCGGCTGCGCGACTCGCAACGGTGGACGCGCAAAGGGCCCTGACGCAGGACCGTCCGGGTGATTCAGCCGGAGTAACCTGCGAGCACCTCGATGCAGCGATCGAGTTCGTCCGTGGTGTTGTAGAAATGAGGGCTGAGGCGGACGTGTCCGGGCCTGTAATCGACGATGATTCCGTTGGCTGCGAGATGCTTCACGGCTCCTGAAGGGTCTTCGTGCTGCACCATCAGGATGAATGTCCGGTGGTCAGGTTCAGCGAGCGTGAGTGCCATTCCGGCGGCTTCCGCTGCGCCGATCAGGTGGCCTGTGAGGCTCCGGTTCCGTTCCAGGATCGCGTCGAGCCCGACCTCATCGATGATCTCCTGGCCGCCGAGTGCGGTGTGTACGGTGGGCAGCGAGGGCGTGCCGAGCTCGAATCGACGGGCGTCGTCACGGTACTCGAAACCCTCCAGGTCAAAGTCGAACTGACGCTTCGTGGCGAACCAGGATGTGAGTCTGGGTTCAAGTTCCGTAACCAGCTGCTCACGCACATAGAGGTAGGAAAGACCCGGCCCACCCAGGAGCCATTTGAGCGGTCCGGTGGTGTAAAAGTCGACACCGGTCTCCGGGAGCGAGAGGTCGGTCTGCCCGGCACCCTGGTATCCGTCAATGAGGGAATACGCT